>Ga0105045_10000138_pt1 | contig 42973 bp, 27 predicted proteins | sample MAT02_FD_78089 | JGI IMG/M metagenome (GOLD analysis project Ga0105045, IMG submission 78089) | Freshwater microbial communities from Lake Fryxell liftoff mats and glacier meltwater in Antarctica - MAT-02 (megahit assembly) | ecosystem: Environmental > Aquatic > Freshwater > Ice > Liftoff...
AACCCCATTTTTGGACGATCCCAAATCGAGGGTGGTATTAAATCATAAAAGGCATCTCGAAGTAGCCGTTTGCCGCGTCGCCAACGATACTTCAATTTCGAGGGTAAAGATGCCGCAAATTCTACCAATCGATAATCTAAAAACGGTTGCCGAGCTTCTAGGCTATTGCCCATCGATGCGATATCCACCTTAGTCATCAAGTCACACGGGAGATATGTCTGCATATCAGCAATGGATGCCCGCGAGATCAGATCCCGTCCAGGTGTTTTCATCCATGCGGCTTCGAGGAACGTAAACGGATCGCGATTGGGAAGTTGTTCGACAAAGGAATCTTGATACATCTCGGAACGCGTCGCTTCATTGAAAATTTGTAACCATCGCATGTATCTTCGCTCAGGCGGTTCGCCTAGCGCTTCGCCAAACCGTTTGACGCGTCTCGCGAAGGACCGACGATTATCGGATTCTTTCCATTGCTGTATTAGCGAGCTTTGCAGTATCTGATGCAAGGGGAGAAATCTTTTGACATGCTCACTTATCTGAAGAGCTTTGTATCGCTCGTACCCAGCAAATAATTCGTCACCCCCATCGCCGCTCAGCGCGACGGTAACTTGTGTTCGAGTTTGCTCGCAAAGATACCAAGTCGGTACTGCCGACGAGTCGCTAAATGGTTCGTCGTAATGGTACGCAAGCTTATCCAATACCGATAAGGCGTCAGGAGTAACCTCGAAACGCCGGTGCTCAGAGCCCACAAATGAAGCAACGGATTGTGCGTAACTGGTCTCGTCGAAATCCGAATCGGAGAAGCCAATCGCAAAAGTTCTGATCGGTGCTTTGAGCTTCTTTTGCGCAATCGCAACAATGAGCGAAGAATCGACGCCACCTGATAGAAATGCACCGAGAGGCACATCACTTCTCAGTCGAAGTGACACGGCATCCGTTAAGAGTTCCCGAACTTCTTCGATGGCCTGCGATTTCGACTTTGCCTGCTCGAAGTTCCAGTCAACCGACCAAAAAGACTGGGTCTCTAGTTGGCCCCCGCGATAAACGCCCACATGTCCAGGAGGTAACTTTTTTACTGATTGGTAAATCGACCAGGGATGCGGGATGTATTGATAGGTAAAATACATATCAATCGCTCCGGCGTCGATCGTCCGTGAGAGGTTCGGAATCTCACAAAGAGCCTTTAGTTCGCTGGCGAAAGCAAGTCTTCCGTCCTCAACGGAGTAATAAAGCGGCTTCTTTCCCATACGATCGCGAGCCAAAACTAACTGTTGTCGAGTGCTATCCCAAAGGGCGATCGAGAACATTCCGTTTAGTTTAGAGAAGCAATCCAATCCCATTTCTTCGTATAGGTGGACAATCGTCTCGGTGTCACTCTCAGTCGAGAATCGATGCCCGGAACCTTCCAACCGACGTCGGAGTTCTCGATAGTTATAGATTTCACCATTAAATACAATTTGGACTGAACCATCTTCGTTACCCAGCGGTTGGTGCCCACCAGCGAGATCGATGATAGAAAGCCGGCGAAACCCTAAGGCAACTCCTGGAGAATCGATACTCCCTCGTCCCATTGGCTTCAATTCGTTCGGACTCAATGCGCCATCCGAGTCGTTACCGTGACATCCCAATCGCTTCCAAAAAACCCCTTCGTCATTCGGGCCCCGATGGACAATTGAATCGGTCATCCTCCTGAGTAGCTTCCTGTCGATCTGAAGTGGCTGCCGATACCAAACGCCTCCCGCTATGCCGCACATGATTCGGCTCCGTGGAATATGTGTGCGATCAATAGAGTCATCAGTTCTTTCTACCGCGAAGAGGCTACTCGAATGGGCGAGACACGTCGGCTAGTATACAATAACCTAACCACATAATTGTTGGGAAGTTCGGACGGATCTGCAACCGCTCGGGGTCTTTGTTTCTTTAGTCAAGTTTATTTCGGGATAGTGACGAATGCGTTTTGATAGAACAGACTATGTTTTTGTTGCCCTAGTCGCATTGACGTGGGGTCCTACGGTGTTTCGATCTCCTGTGTTTGCAATCGATCCGACGAAGGAATCCGACCGAATCTGTTTCATCGGCGGGTATGGGGATGGTATCTACGTCGCGAAATACCAAATCGCTGAGGGCACCCTTAGCAAGCCGACCCTCGCTTGCAAGATCAACAATCCAACCTATCTGTCTCAACACCCTTCCTTACCTGTCGTTTACGCTGTTCGTGAAACGACTCGAGCGGAGAACACCAAAGGCAAGCCGGCTATATTTGCTTTTCGATGGAATCCAGCGCGTATGCAACTCGAAAAGCTCAGCGAAACAGCCGTTGATGGCGACACACCCTGTCATGTCTCACTAGATTCAGAGGGCAAATTCGCTTTTGTCGCAAACTATTCCAGCGGCTGCGTTTTAGTCTACGCGGTTGGTGAAGATGGCAGTATCCAAAAAGAGCTTGATCATGTTAAACATGAAACGCGAAAGGGGCCAACCGGTAATGCTCAGCCGCGTGCTCACTCGATACGTATGGACCCTACCAATCGATGGACTGTCGTTGCAGACCTTGGCTTGGATCAAGTTTTTGTGTATCGCTTCGATCGAGAAAATGGCAAGTTATTGCTAGATTCGAAATTGAATGGTCTGACGACCGAGCTCGGGGCTGGGCCTCGACAAATTGCATTTCATCCTAGCGGCAAGTACCTGTTTATCATCAACGAATTGAACTCAACCATGACAGCCGCATCATGGGACCCTGAAACGGGCAAGCTAACAGAAACCTCAACTCTTTCGACCCTACCTCCAGATTTTCAAGGTAGAAACAGTACGGCGGCCGTTGTTGTCAATTCGAGTGGCGATAAGGTGTATGGCAGTAATCGTGGACACGATTCAATCGCCGTATTTGACTTTGATGAAACATCCGGCAAGCTAAGAAGTATCGGTCACCAACCGACCGAAGGCAAAACTCCTCGCGACTTCCGGATCACTCCAGACGGGCGATTTTTGCTGGCAGAAAATCAAGAAAGCGACTCAATTGTCGTACTTTCCATTGATGCAAAAACAGGCTTGCTTTCGGCAACCGGTAAGCGAGTAGACGTCCCCGCTCCGGCTTGTATTGAGTTCTTGAATATTCAAAAGTAGTTCCTAGGAATCGTACAAGCGTGGCGAACTTACCCCTTCCCGAAAGACCATCATCAGAAAGCCCTGACCTCACAGCTCAGTTCGCAGGTCAGCTTGAGAAGGCTATCGAGATCGCAGTCAACGCCCATTGCGGACAACGAGATAAATCTGGAGCAGCGTACATACTCCATGTCCTCAGGGTTCTTTTGGACTCGAATGACCCGATCGCTATGCAAGCAGCAGTACTTCACGATGTAGTCGAGGACACGAACGTGAAGCCGAGCGACCTTATTCAAGCGGGAATTCATCCGGAGGCCATCCATGCAATTGATTTATTAACTCGACAAACGCAAAACTCCGATCCCCTTCAGTACGCCGATTACATCGTCCGAATCAAATCGAATGCGGTCGCCAAATCGGTAAAACTTTCCGATCTGCGGGACAACTATCGTTTAGATCGCGTCGCACTGCGATCAGATCAAACCGACGAGGATGTGGAACGTATTCAAAAGTACGTACTCAGCTACCAGTTCTTGACGGACCAAATAGATCTTCAAGAGTATCACAATCGAATGTCGAACCTAAGCTAGTGCGAGTTGGATTTGACGTTTTTGATCCATGCAAGGCTGTCGACCTAGATTAAGATTTCGAGAACATATTCTCCATTCTACTCCTTATCGATATCTCATTTTCCGAAACATGCTCAAGTCCCAAGCGAAGCCCCTGCGGTCCAGTCGTTTAGAGTTCGGCAAACTGAACCGAATGGCTAGAATTCGAGCTGGATTTTTGCTTTGCGTCCTGTTTGGTTTAGCGGGTTATGCTTGGCGAGAATCGATCTGGCGAAATGATGTAAAGGAGATCGAAGCCTGGCTGGAGATACGAGCAGATAGACGTGCGTTAAAGGAGACTATCGCTCTAAATCAAAAGTGGGGAAAAACGGGTGTTGGATATCTTATGTCAGCTCGCGCCATGCGGCACATCAGGAACGATGAGGGTTGTCGAGAGGCATTGAATCGCGCCGCAATGGGTGGCGTTTCGCATACGGTGATTGCTCATGAGAGTCGATTGCTGGCGGCTCAATCAGGCCAATCGCAACTAACTCCAAAGGAAATGGAAGAAATTCTTGCAAATCCCCTTGCCCCGTTTCACGCAAACGCAGACGCCTTACTGAACGGACTCTTACTTCAACGCCGAGACTATGAATTCGTTCAACTCCTGCAACTATGGAGCCAGCAAGAACCAGGTACGTTTTGGATCGACTACCACGCTGGATTGAAAGAGTCACTCAACAACGAACAGACAAAGGCACTCAAGCTTTATCAAAAAGCTCATTCGATCAATCCGAAATTTATCCCGCTGTGGATGGCGATTGGCAGAACCTATTGGTTTCTCCAAGCCCCTGAGAAAGCAATTGAATTCCTTGAAAAAGTCGTCGAAGTCGAACCCGACTATGACGAGGCGAATAGCGCATTATCCCAATCGCTCGTAGCTCTAGGAAGATTCAAGGAAGCAGAAGTGGTCATGCGTCCGTTCATTGACCTAGCAGACGTCTGCAGCGACCGCGCTCGACAGCAGGGAATGGTGCTTATTGGACTAGAACGCTACCAGGATGCGATTGACGCGATGACTCCTGCGGTGCGGGCTTGGCCCAATGATGTCGAACTTAATCGCCAGCTCGCCGAAAGTTACCAAAATCTGGGAGATGAGAAGCAGGCAGAATACTATAGTCGCGCCGCTCAAGATGGAACACAAGTCGTTTCATCGATTACTCTTAGAAAACGCCATCCTTCATACCTTGGTCGAGATCCAAATTTTCTAGCTCAAGTCGGGCATGACGTAATGCATTTTATCTCCAGGGTTGAGGGGCGTGATATCTTGGAAGAAGCATTGACGATAAGCGATCTCCTTCCCCAAGCTCACGCGGATTTAGTAACTTTCTACTTGCTCAATGGTGACACAGATGCTGCTAAACACCATCGATTGCGAGCACTAACGCTCGAGATGGATGCCACGACGAAGGCCCAAGAATGAATTTACTATTGGGCGATTCTGATCGATCGAATCCTCTTATTCAGGGATGCCGACACGTTTTCCAGTTAGGCTTTTTTTTTCATAGAGTTTGTATTCAACTGGTTCTAACAACCATGCTTTTTCTTGGGGCATGCGACACAAGAACTCCAGTTCGGCCTGGGAGCCCAAGTCCAGGTGCGGTTACACCCTCTTCTGACTCTAAGTCTACTATGGGAAACGAAGATGCCCGTAGCGATTCCACTCTCGAAACCCGAATCGAGTTCCTTGATGTGGGGCAGGTTGCAAAGTTGACGAACATCATTTCGACAGGCTTCGACCGAAAGTTATTCGGCATTGTCGAAACACTTGGAGGAGGCGTGGCGTTGTCTGACTTCGATTGCGATGGCTTAGCAGACATTTTTTTTGCCGGAGGGGGAACTATCCAGAGCGACAACACGGCAATGGGGTTGCCGGGGCAGCTCTACCGCGGAATGGGTGGCTTCCAAATGGTGGCCGTCGGTGACAAATCCGGCTTTGATCTGCGTCGCACCTATTCACATTCAGTCATCGTGGGAGATATCGACAACGATGGTTTCCCGGACTGCCTAGTGACTGGCTATCGGGGGCTTCAATTCTTTTTGAACCAAGGTGATGGAACGTTCCAAGAAGTAGCGAATAAGATTGGATTGGCCGATGACCGCTGGAGCACTTGCGGAGCGCTAGCAGATGTCAACAACGACGGGAACTTAGACGTATTTGTTTCTCGTTACTCCGATATCATTATGGGCGAGGGGCCTAAATGCAGACTACCCGACGATGAATTGATTGCCGCAAGTTGCTCGCCTACTTATTTCCCGGGGCAAAAAGATTCGATGTACCTCGCTCTGGGTGAGGGGACCTTTAAAGATTCAACCGAATCTGCGGGTATTGTCGATGGCGGGAGGGGACTCGGAGTAATTGCTGCTGATCTTGATGGTGATGGAGCCATTGACTTATATGTTGCAAACGACCAAGAAAACAACCACTTGTATCGCAATAACGGTCATGGAGAGTTCACGGAGCTTGGAATTCGTGCTGGAGTTGCTCTCGATTCACGCGGAATCCCACAAGGTAGTATGGGGGTCGCGTTGGGTGATCCGAATACTGACGGATTGCTAGATCTGTTTGTGACAAATTTTACCTTCGAGCTTTGTGCGTTATACAGAAACCGTGGAAAGCTTATGTTTAGATTCGATACTTTAGCCGCTAAGATAGGCATACTTGGGCCGGAACAGTCCAGCTGGGGAACAGCATTAGAGGACTTCGACAATGATGGCGATGAAGACATTGTTGTTATAAGTGGTCACGTAGAGTCATCGAGACCCGGATACCTTCAGGCTCCGTCTCTTCTCGAAAATCTTGGATCTGGAATCTTCCAAGATGTATCGGCGGCGGTCGGGGATTTCTTTGCGGAACTTCGACCAGGGCGAGGCCTCGCGACTGGCGATATCGACGGTGACGGGCTGGTCGATTTTGTATCCACCAATATCGATCAACCCAATGCAATCCTTAAGAATCAGTCCAACACAGCCAATCATTACTTGGCGATTCGTTTGATTGGAACAGTTTCTAATCGTGACGCGATTGGTGCCACAGTGTCATTAATATCAGGCGACAAAAAATGGACTCGGTATCGTTATGGCGGTGGAAGCTTCGCGTCAACCAGCGACAAAACAATTCACTTTGGTGTGCCGCAGGGAACCGCTTTGCCAGCGAAGCTCGCGATTCGTTGGCCGTCAAATTTTAGGACGGAGCACCGTATCGAAAAGTGGAACCAACGAATCGATATCGTCGAACACCAATAGCATTCTCTCACGTCTCGCTGATCGTCACCAATCTCGCATGGCCTTATTCGAATCGAAGATGTTTTACCGATTCGCCCGAGTCTCGTAGTTCGATCAGCGCATCAATACCGATGTCTAAATGCGCTGACACGAATCGCTCGCTCACGGTGCGATCGCTTACCGTCGTTTTCACCCCCTCAGGCGTCATCGGATTGTCAGACACTAAAAGTAACGCGCCTTTAGGGATATGATTGGCGAACCCGACGACAAACAGTGTCGCGGTTTCCATGTCGATACCAATGGCGCGAGTCCTTACAAGATATTCTTTGAACACATCATCGTGCTCCCAAACACGTCGGTTGGTTGTATAGACAGTACCAGTCCAGTAGTCAAATCCATGTTTGGCAATCGAGGTCGAAACGGCAGCCTGCATTCGGAAAGAAGGAAGTGCAGGGATTTCTGGAGGAAAATATTCATTGCTAGTTCCTTCTCCACGAATGGCTGCAATGGGTAGAATAAAGTCGCCTAGACGTGTTTTTTTCAGTCCGCCACATTTACCGAGAAAAAGTGCCGCTTGAGGCTCAACTGCCGATAGGAGATCCATGACAGTTGCTGCCATTGCACTACCCATCCCAAAATTTAATATTGTGATGTTCTCCGCAGTGGCCGATTGCAAGGGAAACCCAATCCCTTTTATTGAAACTCCAAACCTGCTTGCGAACGCCTCCACGTATTGATTAAAGTTTGTCAGTAGAATGTACTTACCAAATTCTTCTAGCTCGAGGCCTGTGTAGCGAGGCAACCAGTCTCGAACGATTTCCGTTTTGCTTCTCATCCTTCCTAATACTCCAAGATTATGCTTGAAACGGGTGGCGTTGAAATCCACGTCTCAAGTGATTAGTGATCTGATATGGAAACTCAGCGTACCCCTTTGGATCTTAACGTATCCATCACAACACCCGAAAACATACAGTTCGTCTATCATATAGCAGGACCATTCCGAAGACTGCCTGCTTTTCTTTTGGACATACTGTTTCGTTACCTTATTCTATTCGGCCTCTTCCTTGTCATTATCTTTTCTGGCGTACTTCAGCTGATCCCGTTCTCCGGATCTGTTGTATTGGCTATCGTTATCGTTTTCGTCTTCTTGCTTAGTTGGTTCTACGGTTTGTTTCTTGAAGCTTGGATGAACGGCCAAACCTTTGGCAAGCGAGTTTTAGGGCTTCGTGTAGTTTCCATCGACGGCAGACCAATCAATGCATCTCAGGCTACGATAAGAAACTTTCTTCGTATTGCTGACATTTTTCCATTTGCACCGATCGTGATAGATGAGGATCTTGGGACAATTGCCTACGTAATACCGACTTTTTTGGTCACGTTGATTTGTATGCTATTGACCACACGATTTCAGCGAGTGGGTGACTTGGCTGCAGGAACGATGGTTATCGTCAATGAGCGACACTGGTTTCCGACGAGCATTGTCTTAGATGACCCGCGGGTAGCTCCCTTGTCGGAAGAGATTCCAGCAAATTTCCGAATGAGCCCAAGCCTTGCCAAAACGCTCTCGCTGTACGTTGAAAAACGACCGAGTATGACTCCCGAAAAACGTGAGGAAATGGCAGCCTGGCTCGCTACACCTCTCATCAAGAAATTCAGCATGATGCAAGACACGTCCAACGACCTTCTTCTCTGCTCCTTATTCTACCGCGATTTTCTTCGTGCACCCGTGCATGGCCAAATTTGAGTTCCTTTGATGGGTGGTGGTTGAGACAATGAGAATAGCAGAGTTATTACTTAATCGTCGCGAAGAATGGGCCGAGCTGGAGACTCTTTGTACGCTGATACAAAAAAGTCGCAAAAGTTCGAAGCGTGGAAAGCAAGTGACACGATTTGCCAAGCTCTACCGCTCGGCTTGCAGTGACCTAGCGATGGCGGAACTCTATCAGCTTCCACCAGCAACGGTCGACTATCTACACGATCTAGTCGCGCGTGCTCATAGCCAACTCTATCGCTCGAATCAGTTTTCGTGGTCGCGGTGGTACGAGATGATAACGGCGGACATTCCACGAGCGATCTTCTCAGATCCATGTGTTCACGTTGCTGGCTTTATCTTTTTTGGACTGTTTGCAATCGCAGCGATACTAGGTAGGGCCGAGTCAACTTACCCCAATTTCCCAAGCCAGATTACTGGCGATAAAGTCCTGGAAGATCTCGAGACGATGTACGAGAAACCCCTCGAAGGGAATTTTGACCACTACATCACTGCTGCTGCAGGTTACATCCAGCACAACACTTCAATTGGATTGACCTGCTTTGGCAAAGGGCCATTAATTATTCCTTGCGTGATCGAACTATCTTTTCAGGCGGTATATCTTGGCAGTATGTTCGGCTACATGTCACGACCAAGCATTCAATCCGGCGATAATTTCTTTCAATTCGTTACTGCGCACGGGCCCTTCGAGCTAACGGCAATTGCGTTGGCGGCTGCTGCCGGATTACGGCTTGGAATCGGGTTAATCGCGACGGCAGGGCTAATGCGTATCGAATCTCTCAAGCAGCATGCAATTCAGTCGTTGCCCATCATCATCGTTTCTGTCTTTCTTTTTTTAGCTGCTGCATTTACCGAAGGTTTCATTTCACCGTCACCACTTCCCTACCCCTACAAAGCATTTTGGGCGATTGCGTCCAGCGTAGGTATGATGTTCTACTTCGTTATCTTGGGATACCCACGAGATGAGCATCTTCAAAAACGCCCACGTCACGCCGCCGGACAGCATTTGAGCATGAAAGGAACATAGGAGTTGGACTTAGACAAAACCGCGATCGTACTTCGACAGCGTAGCTATACGGACTTGATCGACTTGAGTTTGATCTTGGTACGCGTCTATTGGCGTTTGATTTTGGGATGGGCTATTTTGGGTGCGATTCCCTTTTCGCTAGTAAATGCATTTTGTCTTTATCAGATGACCGATTTCGATGCGATCGTCATTTTCAACTACGATATTCTCGATCCAGGAACACTTCGCTTTCGGTACATCCTGTGGATGATCGCGTTAGTATTCCTCGAGACTCCGTTGGCACTACTCGGCTTAACTTTTTTTCTAGGACAATCGGTGTTTTTTGGTAGTCCGTCATTTACGGAATTCAAGGGAGCATTGAAGCAATCCTTCTGGGGTATACTTTGGGTACTGGGAATCCTGAGATTAGGCGTAATTGGTTGGTTAATAGCACTTCGCAACACGACATCGGACGGCCAGGTCGATTTATTTTTTGAAGTCTTTTTTTATGGATTTGTTTTGATTGGCGCAGTCGTATTCCTTCGTTCAATTCGACCTTTTGCGCCAGAGATGCTGATTCTCGAGAGATCCCCGCTTCGATCACCAAAGTCGCCCGGTGGAGAGCGAGGAGTAGCCTACGGCAAACGAACAAAGTGGCTACACCGACCGATCGTTGGAGCGTTGTTTGGTCGATCGATTGTGTCAACGATCGTCAGCCTATTCCTCTTATTCTCGCTCTCGTTTGGATGGCTCTTTCTAAGAAGTATCTTCTTTAATTCACCGTCTTGGGACTGGTGTATGGACTACATCTTGTTCCCGCTGACGCTTTGGATTATCGCTATTTGGGCAACCATTATTCGATTTTTGTCTTACCTAGACATACGCACTCGGCTAGAGGGTTGGGAACTGGAGTTAAGATTGCGTGCGGAAGGGAATCGAGTTCGTGAGGCAATGGAATGACAAACTATTGTCCTTTGTTCATCGTCTTGTTTCTTCGCGTCATCGTGACGAGCTTACTGCTACTGTTTGGCTCTAATGCACTTTGTCAGATACCCAATGCTTCGCTCCGAGACCCGCGCGAGTCGATGCGCTATTCTACGGACAATTCCTGGTACGACTACGATTCAGACAAACTGGTATTCCCAGATCCTTCGGACCTAAGCCGACCAGCAGAAAGAATCGCAAAGCGTCATGATTATGTAAAAAACAAGGCAGAGCCAGCGACACCGTTGTCTTGGGATTTTTTGAATGGTTGGATAGTCTTCTTGCGGGCCTGTTTTGACGCAAGCTGGTTTTCAAAACTTTTGCTCGTCGCTGGTTGTCTTGGGATTGGAGTATTGACCTTCTTTCTCCTTCGAAGACTAAACCTAGTTGAGTTTCAGCTTCAAAAAAAATCGAAAGGTAGCGCTAGTGATAACACCAAACGAGATCAAACCCGAGTAGTAGATTTACCCTTCCAAATTCATAATTTACAAACGGATCTCTGGAGTGAGGTACTCAGGTTGCGTGGTTTGGGTGACTATTCGAACGCCATGGTTTATCTCTATGGACATTCTTTGGTAGAACTGGACACGGCTAGTTTCATCGAGCTCCAAAAAGGGAAAACAAACCGCATATATCTTCGCGAGTTAAGCTCGAAGCCAGTCCTTTCTAACATCCAACAGCGGCTGATGAGTCGCTTTGAAGCGGTGTTCTTTGGTTTACATCAACTCAAACGCGAAGAATTCGATGAATCGTTTCAGCTGGTTGTCGAACTCAATGCAGGTATTGCGCAAGAAAAGGAGACTCGACCGACTTCGAAGCAAAATCCCACGACTAAAGAAATCTCCTCCCTAAGTGGCGTATCTGCCCTGACAGGGTGGTGGATAATTTCACTTTGTATCTCAGCTACCTCAACTGTCGGCTGTGGAAGGTCATCGATTGTCAGCGATCAACTTTATGGTGAAGCAGCTTCCTACGGGGCGAAGTCGAGCGTTGCAAGTTTGAGTAGTTTTCGATCACTTTGTGAAGCCAACGGGCACACTTCTATTCAACTCAATGGGCTCTCACTCCGAAGCCGCCAGTTCGATGTGATCGTGCTGTCGCCGAAAGAGATCCGAACCCTTACGGCCGAGGAAGTCCTTTGGTTTAAGGATTGGTTGACAGAATATCCTAACCGAACACTCTTGTTCATCGGCCGTGACTTTTCACCGGCATCTCGTTACTGGCAATCCGCGATGAGAACGGAAGATAAAATCGGTCGAGCTGTTTTCGCGCAAGAGAAAGCCGTAGCCGAAACCCGTCACGAAGCACTTCGATGGGTGCCAAATCTTACAGATGGCTGTGAATGGTTTGACTGCATTCATGGCCCCTTCGAGATCACAGATGGCACAGAACTGACTGGGGTATGGGCGAAAGATATGGCATCAGAGAACGTGAGTATTCCAATTCGCGGTTATTTTATTCCAACCGGTTCTCACGCTTCGAACGAACGCCAAACTGTTGATAAAAAAGACGAAGCATCTGAAAACGTGGTCGATAATGTTCTCTTAGCATCCAAGAGTGGATTGCCGATTCTATTTTCGATGAAATCCGATTACTGGGATGGCGGCAACGTATTCGTCGTTGCAAATGGTGCCATGCTAACTAACGAAGGGATGACCTACCGTGGACACCGGCAATTTGCACAACGCATCATCGAGGAATTCCCCTCAAAGGGTCGAATCGGTTTTCTTTCACCTATACAAGAAACTCCAATGAGGTCCGATAGCGCGCAGCAGGAAGCTTCAGGCTTGGAATTGTTGCGGGTTTGGCCTCTTAGCTTGATTTCAATACAGGCCTTGCTTGCTGGTTTTATCGTTCTGTTGGCACTATTTCCAATATTTGGTCGGTCGCAACAACTCCCGCAGGAATCTCGTTCGGACTTCGGATTACATATTGAAGCTCTCGGTCAACTGCTCCAGAAATCAGAAGACAAGACCTATGCTTTGCTTCAAATTGCCTCTTACTTCCGTGAAGTAAGGCGAGAGCCCAACAGCCCGTGGTCACGGATAGCTCCTCCTTTGAAAGAATCTCGAGATGTTCGACCCGTTTCAGGAAATGAATAAACCCGTCAGCGGCGACGCTTCAGAAAGTACGAAAGTCGAGCTGAACGCCAGTAGCGTAGCAACCAAACTTTACTCGAGAGTATGTGAAGAGATCAGCAAAGTCTTTGTTGGGCAGGATGAACTCGTACTGACTACCATGACGGCACTTTTCTCGGGAGGGCACCTCCTGATCGAAAGCGTTCCAGGTTTAGGAAAGACACTCTTCGTCCGGACGCTGGGTAAAATTCTCGGTTGTCAATTTGGGCGAATTCAGTTTACTGCGGATCTTATGCCTTCGGATATCACGGGTGCTCCAATCTTGGATATGAAGACGCAAGAGTTTCGATTTCGATCAGGCCCCGTTTTTACTCAGTTTCTACTTGCCGACGAAATCAATCGGTCGCCAGCCAAGACCCATGCTGCCCTACTAGAAATTATGCAGGAGTATCGCGTGACGATCGATGGGACGAGCCATGCGGTTCCCCGCCCATTCTTAGTGATGGCAACGCAAAACCCCATCGAAAGTGAAGGTACCTACGGACTCCCCGAAGCGCAGTTGGACCGCTTCATGTTTAAAGCGATTGTGAGTTACCCAACCGAGGACGAAGAGTCGCGAGTACTGGAGTTGCACAGTCGCCAAGTCGATCTCAACCAAATGCTTGACCAACATGTTTCGCAAATTACGACTGCCGATGAAATACTAAAAGTGATTCAATCAAATGCTTCTATTCGAACGGAGCCAAAATTGATTTCTTACATCAACCGACTAGTAAGAGCGACACGGACTTGGCCAGCGTTCCATCTTGGCGCATCACCACGCGCCGGCATCGCATTAGTACAAGGCGCGCGGACTCTCGCGGCATTTCGAGGGCGCGACTATGCCGTACCCGACGACGTAGTGGATATCGCCATACAGGCGATGCGGCATCGCGTCGTGCTTACTGCCGAGGCGGAGGTCGAAGGTAGCTCGGTCGACCAAGAACTGAAGCAACTCATTCGAAGCATCGAAGTCCCGCGTTCTTAACTACGGAGTTCCGGCAATGATAACTTCGATTGAGCTACTTTCTGGGGTAGCTTCTGTGATGAGCAGATGCTTGCTACACTGTCTCTCGTACCTGGCGATCGCAAACTCACAGAACTCGTGATCGCTTACCCTTAAATTAATGCGTGGATCGAGGAAAATTCAGCCATGTCGATGGACCAATATACGGTTTGCCCCTGTGGTAACGGGAAAAAAATTAAGTTTTGCAAATGCCACGAACATTTGGCTGAGATGGAAAAAATTGACCGCATGATCCAGGGTGAACAAAGTGTCGCCGCCCTTGACCGGATCAATTCGCTCCTAAAAAGTTTACCGTCAGAGCCTTGGCTTTTGGCAATGAAGTGCGAGCTGTTGCTCAAACTTCAGGAGACGGAGTCGCTCGAGGAGACTTCCGCCAAGTTTATTCGGCTTCAACCCGACAATCCACTCGCCAAGATGTATCGATCTTTGGTGGCTATTATGCGAGGTAACGTCGAAGAAGCGGCGAATTTGCTGGTTCAAGCCATCGCCGGAACCACCGAGAACTTGCACCCGCTGTTCATGACAGTCGCGATCAATTTGATCGAGAGCATGATCCAACGGCGATATTATCTTTCGTCGCTTATGCACGCCGAAATGCTGCTAGGGATAGCGGGCGAGCAATCCGGGGAGATGACCAACGAGATCTATAACTCGATCATTACTCAGCAAAACGTGAGTATTCTCCAGCGGGAATCACCTCCATCTCCACCGGAAGCTGACGACCAACCATACGCCGAACGCTACCGTGAAGCGCTGGCTTTACTCGAGCGATACCAGGTCCAGCAATGCCGGACCAAACTAGATGGAATGCAACGCGAGTTTGGCCCTCAGAGCCCTCTCTTGATTGCAAAACTTCAGTGCCTTTTGTTAGTCGCAGATATTGACGGAGCGACCGAGGTTTGTCTGCGACTAGCCAAAACCGAGGGTCTTTCGGAACCTCAGAAGGTTTACTTCCAAGCACTTGCATTTGAGCTATCCGCGACGAAAAGCGGTATCGGGATTGGGTTAGACCTGGCTAGTTACGAGGTTTCTGACGATGTCGTGGAACAAAAACTCGTAAGTAGCACCAACTTGATTCCCATCAAGCCTGATTCAGTTCGTGAATTGCTCACGGCCCTCACAGGCGAAGAAGTGCCCCCGAAGTCTGCGTTCATGATCGCCAAACCCGTATTGGCCGAAAATTTTGCCGCATATCGCCCTCGCCAGGCTGGACAATGGATCGGCTATTATGGGAGGCAAACCGACAAACCGCCTCGCGTCGTAATGATTGAACCGACTTGCGGGTATCAGCAAGAGTGGTCGAAATCGATCGTCGAAGAGCTAGGGCTCGCTGGTGCAAATCGTCAGGTACTTCAAACTCTCCCCAACAGCCCGTTGCTTTTTATTTCGGCGACGGTCCAAGTCGACACGATGCCGCCTAATGAAATGGCACCGGAGTTCAATGCTGCCGTTCGCGAACTGGACAAGCAACTATTCCTTGATTTCCCACTCCCAATGCTCAACGGTGGCACTCCAAGATCATGTGCTGGCTCGGCTGTCTACAAGACTGAACTAGCTGCGTTTCTCTTGTTCTGGCAAGCCGCCGGTAGTTCCAAGCTTTCTGCGGCGGACTTTGATGACCTCACGAGAACGCTCTCGCTTGACGTTATTCGAATCGACTCTCAAGAAGATACCTTCGACCTAGTCGGGGGAGCAAGCTATTTTTGGATTGACCTGAACGGAATCGCTCCAGCAGACCTGTTGCAAATTGCTCAGTCAGCTCTAACCCGAAACGTGACCAGCGTTTATCAATCCCTTGCCAACCAGATCATTGCAACGCAATGGCCGGAAGAGCTCAGCATTTCAGCCGATTATACGAGTCTTGCACTGCGTACTCGTAGCTCGAAGTCATTCGAAGAAGCGGAGAAACTCCTTGAGCAAATGTACGAGAAGGGTAAGGTACTTGGTGTCCCCATTGGAAACGTTGTCCTAGAACGAGCCGATGTGTTACAGCAGCTTGGGCGTCCAGAAGAAGCTGGAAACTTCCTAAGAAAAGCACTTACCGAAGTCCCGCGAGATCCGGTTCTTCTCCAGTTCGTCCAAATGCAGATGATGCGAATGCAGCAACAGCAGGCGGCGGCAGGCGGGTCACGCGGTGGTGCGGACGTCACTTCTGCATTGGCCCGTCACGGTTCGCAATCCGCGAGCCCCGCGAGTTCAAGCAGTGGACTATGGACCCCGGATCAAGGATCAGCGGCCCCACCGAGCAAACCGGCTAGTACGAGTGGCTCGGGCGGAAGCGGATTGTGGATTCCGGGTCAGTGATGAGTTTGACGTTCGACTAATCAGAGGTCTCGAGTAAATAGTGCTTCTCGACCTCGTTCGAATCCTTGCTAGACACCAGTGTTTTCACCTCGGAAAGGTATGGAAACTTTAGCGATTCCAGATCTTTCCAAGTGTAAAGCTCGGCGAAAAAATCACGACGTATCTTTAAGTCCTTAAGACCGTGATTGGATTGGTCGTCTAAGCGGAGATAGTATTCTCGAACAATGTTTCGTATCGCTTCCAGTTTTACGGTAAGCCTCTTTTCAATTGCTTCTTGTATCAACTCTTGATCTTTCTCGGAACCATCAGGAAGGCTGATTCGTAGCGTTGTTGGGCTGTAAAGCAAGCCTTTGAGAAGCTTGAGTAATCGGGGATCCGAGCTGATGGCAACATGATCCATTTCGTGCAACAGTAGCATAGACTCCCATGGCTTGACGGGACGATAGGAACCGAGCAACCTGATTTCATGCTCCACCAGCACCGACGGACTGATGAATTTCACTAAAACTATCGCGTCGCGCCGGCCCTGGGAGTCTTTGATGACGCTGCGTATACGAAAGCGCATTTGATGTTGGATGCGAATGAAAAAGAGAGTCAAAGCGGATCTTTGTTCCGCGAGAACGGCCGTGTCATCTACCAAGATCCTGACGTGCCCAACATCGATCAGCCGTGACATCGTTGGAGGTGAATCCAATATCCAAGGGTGAGGAAATTGATCGGATTCATCATCGCTTTTTGCCGACGTTGTCAGATTCTGCCCAAAACTCGTTTCTGGAGCAGCCGCAAACAAATTGGCAGTCAAGACTCCCAGCAAGATTCGCAAAAGCCACAACAAGGAGCAATCTTTTAAATTTCTCAAGATCCCGCCTCCTAGCTGCCGAACACTTATAGACGGTAGTAGATCTGGATTCCCGAGAAAAGCTACCGAAACGACTCGTTAAAAACCTTATCAAAGAGCATCCCTGGAACGTGGTCACACTCTCTAATCCCAATACCGAATCCCTAGCATTGCACTTGATTCAGTCGGGCCAATGGCGAGAAGCTGTCTACCTAGTCCGAGAGGACTCAGGATACAGCTTAACACAGGCCGAAAATCTTGTCGAAAAACTCGCCCTGATCCATGGAATCCATAAATATTCGAGAGCATTCCTCGTTTCCATTGTCGGGCTCGTCGGCGCTGCTGTGTTTGCTCTGGGCGGAATTCTTCATTGGCTCTAAAACTCCCCCTTATTGCAAACGCCAATCTCCCGGCACTGTGAAGTCGCGTAAAGCCTGGGCAACAGAATCGAACATCAAGAGACTAACGATCAAGCTTCCGTACGAAAAACGTCCTGCTTGAGGGCAGGACGTTTTAAATTTTCTGTAACTTCTATTGACTAGAAAAACATTAAACGAATCGCGACTTAGTAGCGATAGTGCTCTGGCTTGTAAGGACCAGCTGGATCCACAGAAAGATATTCAGCTTGAGAAGCCGTTAATGTCGTGAGCTTGACGCCCAACTTTTCGAGGTGCAATCGAGCAACTTCTTCATCGAGGTGCTTCGGCAACACATAGACTTCGTTCTTATACTTGTCTGTGCTTCGTTCAGCCCATAGTTCCAACTGAGCGAGAACTTGGTTGGTGAACGATGTACTCATCACGAACGATGGGTGACCAGTCGCGCAACCAAGGTTCATCAATCGGCCTTCTGCCAAGATCAAGACGCTCTTCTTGGTTTCAGCAAAAGTCCATTGGTCAAACTGCGGCTTGACATTCATCCGTTCGACTGTGCCAGCTTTTTGCAGCTTCTCAAGTCCCGCCATGTCGATTTCATTGTCGAAGTGACCGATGTTACAGACAATCGCTTTGTCTTTCATCTTCTTCATGTGTTCGACGGTTAAGACATCTTTATTGCCGGTTGCCGTCACGAAAATGTCGACTTCACCGATCACGTCTTCGATTGGCTTGACTTCATAGCCTTCCATCGCTGCTTGAAGAGCGCAGATTGGATCGATTTCCGTCACGATCACACGAGCGCCTTGTCCGCGGAGCGACTGGCAAGAACCCTTACCGACCTCACCGAAACCGCAGACCAAAGCAACCTTACCGCCGATCATGACGTCAGTTGCTCGGTTTAGTCCGTCGACTAACGAGTGACGGCATCCGTAGACGTTATCAAACTTAGTCTTGGTGACGCTGTCATTAACATTGATTGCTGGGAAGAGAAGCTGGCCCTTCTTTTGCATTTCATAAAGACGGTGCACACCGGTGGTCGTTTCCTCGGAGACACCTTGAAGCTTGGCAGCCATTTTGGTGTACTTGCCAGGAGCTTTTGCAAGTTCACTTTTGAGTAGGTTCAAGATCACGCCCCACTCCTCTGGATCAGCATCTGGATTGAATGCAGGTACTTTACCGGCCTTCTCAAATTCAAAACCCTTGTGAACAAGCAAAGTCGCATCACCACCATCGTCAACGATCAAGTCCGCGCCTTCGCCATCTGGCCAAGTCATGGCTTGCTCTGTGCACCACCAATATTCTTCAAGGGTTTCGCCTTTCCAAGCATAGACAGGAACGCCCTTTGGCGAGTCCATAGTGCCGCCACGGCCGACGACGACCGCCGCTGCGGCACTGTCTTGCGTCGAAAAGATATTACAACTAACCCATCGGACGTCGGCGCCGAGGTCTGACAGGGTTTCAATTAACACTGCTGTTTGAACGGTCATGTGCAATGAACCCATGATTCGCGCGCCGGCTAGCGGCTTCGACTTTCCAAGTCGCTGTCGAAGAATCATCAGACCAGGCATTTCCTCTTCGGCTAGCGTGATTTCCTTTCGACCAAGGGCTGCAATTTCATATGCATCCGATGCTCGGCCTTCAGCTAGAAGATCAAATGCCTTGACCTTGAATGGTAAACGGTCCGACTCGACCTTGGCGGGCTTCGCAGCCGGTGCTTTCGGGGCAACAGTACTCATAACAAGCAAACTCCAAAACAGGAAAGGGATGATAGCCACTGACATCACAATGCGTGATCTCCAAAGCTACCAAAAACAGTTACTTAAAAAATTCCTTCTGTTATCGCACTGCATTGAGTGCGAATAAACCTGGCCCTTTGGCGTCCGAATCTGGCGGAAGGTCCACATACTTGTCGATCTTCCAGCCCGCTTCAACCAACCAACCAGTCATCTGATCGCGATCGAATCCCAGCCAGGTGTGGCCAAGCTCTTCGCGATACTCTTGCCGGTCATGCGACCGAACATCGACTACAATCAACCGCCCTCCACTTCGAGTCGCTCTTGCCGCTTCGCTTAAAACGGCAACTGGCGATTCGGTGTAGGGTAAAACAAGAACCATCAAGGCCGTTGTCAGCTCGCCATTGCCAATCGGCATGGCCGTCAACTCACCACGCCTTAGGTCCACGTTGTCTCTTTCTTTAAATCGCTTCCTGGCCGAATGTAACATTGCCGCTGAGGAATCGACCCCAATGACTCGATCGACCCATGGTGCAATAAGCTGTGTTATGGCGCCTGTGCCGCAACCCAAGTCCCCAAGAACTTGATTCGGTACAAGCATGGCTGCCATCGTCCAAGCATCGACTCGTTTGCCGAAGAGTTCGACCTTCATTCGGTCCCATTGTCCGGCAGCACTTGAAAAAAAAGCTTGACTCTTCGAGCGGCGATCTGCGATGACCTGCTCCAATCTCGAATCGTCTTCTGCGATTACGCTTTCGCTGATGGCTTGCTCTCGCACCAAATTCCATAACCTTCTCCTACCTGCCTCTAGCTTGTCGGCTGCCATCCGATAAAAATTACTAGTACCGTCCTTGCGAGATATCAACCAACCATCATCGACTAGAACTTTGAGGTGCCGGCTAACCGTGCTTTGGGGCAACTGTACGATTGAACAAAGTTCCACAACCGTCAATTCAAATCGTTCTACCAAACGCAAAAGCCGGCCTCGGGTTTGATCCGAAAGGCTTTGCATCCAAAGAACGATAGGTGGCGGGCTGGTCATGACTTGTAATTTGACATCGTGGGTTGCGACTTTCATTCATCCGTTCATCCGGATGGATATTAACAAGAATTCTCGCAAAAGTCAATTCAGAACTCCAGCGACTTCCACCCATAGTCAATGCGACCAATCTCAAAAGGTCGGTATTTAGGTTAATTTCAGCCTGAATCTAAGCCACCAAGTAAACCAAACTAAATGGAAGTCGATTTCAAAACTTCTTGTTGGTCGCCAGTACTCTTAAATTATGCTTGACAGCCCAAAGTACGCTTTCCTGACGAACAACCAGGCTGGGAAGGCGAGGATCCCGCCGAGCTTTTGCAAGTATCACCCCTTGTGATTATGCGAGACTACTCCGGAAGAGGTTGGCCTTTGGTTTCTGGCAAAAATGCAATGGCAACCAAGCCAAGAAGGAAGACCACGCTCATGTAACTGCAAGCATCGCGGAAGGCGTCGATACGATCGGCGGGGGTTTTCGCAGTTTCAGCAAGCTTTAGCTGAAGCAGCCCTAAGGTTACCGGGCCAGTCGCCGCAAGGTAGCGTCCAACGTTGTAACAAAAACTGGTTCCGGTACTTCTTAAGCGAATCGGAAACAACTCCGGAAGATAGATCGCGAAACCAGCAAAGAGAGACATGTGGAAAAAGCCCATCACCGAACTCATCCAAATATGCTGGACGCCGTTGAATGTCTGAAAATAAATAATCGTGATCGCCATTGCTGCCAGAAATGCCATTACGAAAGTCGGTCTTCGACCAATCTTCTGAGCAATATAAGTAAAAGAAAGCATCCCGAAGAACGCACCAATGTTTTGTAGAATACCATTAATCGCGACCCACTTTGAAGCCTCTGCGGCTATCAATTCTTGAGCAACCCCCTTCTCCTTCAGATTGTTCGTAATCACATCGCGCACTAGGTCGGGAGCAAAGAACCCTATCCCCCAGATACCAATGATCCCCGAAACGCATAGCATCATTCCAAACAGAGCTGACTTTCGCCAGCGAGGGTCCCCAAACAATGCGAAGTAAGAACCAAACTTGACGCCCGTAAGCTTTCCTTCGGCACGAGCTTTAACCCAAGCCTCTGGTTCTTTTAGCTTCATTTGCAAAAAAACACAAAGAAAGGCGGGTAACGCACCAATAATAAACATCACTTTCCAGCTCCACTCAGGCTTGAGGACTTGGCCTTGCACAAGTGACGAAACATACATGTAGATCAATCCAGAGGAGATGTTTCCCACCGCTGAAAGCGCTTGCAAGCTTCCCAACGCACCCGTTCGCGAACGCTCAGGAAGACTGTCCGCAACCAACGTCACAGCAACACCAAACACACCACCTACCCCAAGTCCGGTCACAAATCGAAAAATGGCAAAGTCAATCCATCCCGTGGAAAAAGCCGAGAGCCCCGTGCATACGGAGTAAAGCAGGACTGTGATCGTTAATGTTTTCGCTCGCCCAAACCAATCGCCGACGGACCCAAAAATCAACCCTCCCGTCGCCCAACCAATCATGAAGATACTTGTTGAGTAAGCGGAATAAGCTCCAATCTGATTGCCATCTAGCCCCGGCGGCAACAGAAACTTCAAAGCATCTTTACGAACAAGAATGAAGATTTGCTGATCTAGACAGTCGAATAGCCACGCCATGGAAGCCATCGCGAAAACGAACCAGTGATATCTAGTAAGGCCATTCCACCACTTCTGATGAGAATCCGTAACCAGTGATGCTTCGTTTGTCATGCGTTCAGGCTCGAGCTTCCAAAAAGATTACCGATAGGCAGGGTCAATTCCATAAGATCTTTACTTAAGGAAAGCACACATGCAATGACCGATCGGAGGTACCGGCCGAGTCCGTTAAGGATTCTGTCCGAAAACAGCCGACTTTTGAAGTTGCGAGAGACAAAGAGGGAAGAATTCTGCCAGATACTCGATGTCCTCTGACTTCATTTCGATGTTCGGAATATAGGCTAATCGAAGCAATATTCGCGATCGCTGATCGTTCACATTAGGTGCATTGGCCGACTCGGACCCGCCTATCAATCTGGCCATTCCGATTGCGAATTGGGTAGTCCAAAATCTAGATGAAAGAAGGTTGTCAGTCGGACGTTCCTGGATTGGTTGCCCAAAACTATCAAGGATCGTAAAGAGCACTACTCCTGAATCACTTTTTCCTCTTCGAAGGCGAACAAGCGATGCGTTCGCAGCGTCTGCTTGTCCCTCTTGAGCGACTAAATCCGGCTGATTAGCTGTTGCAGGCGTATCACCCGCTGCTACGACGGAGGTGAGCCGTAGCGAGGGATCGTTCGAGAGCAGACCAGGGTTGATAGTGTCGCACGTCCAGCCCCTTGAAGCGAGGTAAAATTGCGGCGTTCGGTTCGCTGAAACATCCTCGTCCAAAGAAAGCATCACCTGTTGCATCCCCTTTCGCAACGTCCATTGATAGGTGTTCTTTCCAAGTAAGTGCGATGGATTATGTTTAGCCAGCGAGTAATCGACGACCGTCCAACCTTCGATTTGTGAGCCGAGTGATTCTTTGGTTGGAGACAACTGACGAACAATTTCAGCTTGGTCGACCGCTGATATCGTAAGCAAACGTGTCGATATGCTCGCAGCGACCCCTAGACCAATCATCCACAAGACTGCGGAAGCGCTAGCAAGCTGCCACTTGGGCACGGCGATATCGGGCTTCGTGGAATACGCTTTCGAAATGATTGGTTTGCCGTCATGATCTAACGAGTCATTCTTGGTAAGGAAGAACGAGACAAGCTGATCAGTACTGAGAATCATAGCCGCGATTCCTACAAAGGTGACGATGGTAGCTATTTCCAACGGAACTCCTTCAGCAATATTTAACCAATTTTTGTGATGAAAAACAAGAATCGCGACCAGCTTAAAGGCGTTCAACAGGATGACCCACATGAATGCTTGGACTAGATTGAACACATGGCGAATCCAACCGTAGCGGTGCAAGATGTTCCAAGCAAAAGTGACCGTAAAAATGGAGTATAAAGAGCGGATTCCACTGCAGGCTTCCTCAGCTTCAAACGCAGGTCGCGTCAACGCCAGCATTGCGCCCTCCCGAAGATGCACCAATCCAATCGCGTCCATCAATACACTTGCCAACGTGGAGGTTACTTTTTGTAATCCTATTTTGACGTATTCATCCGTTGAGTCGGGAATAAATCGAACCATCGCCAGAATGACAATGGATGGCCAAAATGCTAGAAGTCCCTTGGCTCCGTACCCCGCGTAAACCAAGACCGACAGAAAAAACAGAAAGCTGAACCAGCCCAGAATGGGCATCGCCAAGATCGAGGTCAGAATCGCCGTCAAGACTGACAGAAGCAGACAGCCGATCAAGACGATCGAATTTTTCCCAGAGGAATCTAAGGAAGCCACGTCTTCATTATTGGCTTCGCGACTGCTTGAAGACATCCGTCGAGCGAGACTACTTTTTCGGTGGTATGCAACATAAAGAGCGAGGCCAATCGCAAGCGGAAAGAATCGAAAGGAAGTCGACTCCCACATACTATGAAAGTGGGCCCAAAGGACCGAACCATGCGCTGCGATTCCGAGGATTAAAAGCAAGGGTAGCGGAGAACGGAATATCGTGATCATTAAACACTAACTCAACGTAAATCATGTGCGGGCTGGGGCAACCTTATAGTAGTTTACAGAAAGAAACGATATTCTGAAAACAGAAAATTATCAGAAAAGGAGAGGTGTGAGGCCCTCGCGAAAGTCGGGGTACTTGAGCGAATATCCAAGCTCTTTCTGCAGTCGATCGGTATTTATGCGTTTACTTCCTTCGCCGCGACTTCTATGGACCGGTATTCGGTCCGGGCCCGATACCAAATTACTTTCGCCAGATTTATCCAATACTTTACCAGAACTTAACGGCGACGAGGGAGTAAACCGAGGCGGTGCGGCACCGACTTGATGTGCAATGAACTCATAGTAGTCGCGTCGCTTTACTGGGTTACCGTCTGCGACATTGTACAAACGATGCTTTAGGCAACCAACACAAACTGCCACAATGATCCCGGCCAAATCGACCACATGAATCAAGTTGAGGTAGCTCTCGGGGTCAATCTCGAGGGGTTCGTTATTTCGAAGGGAATCCAAACGTGGTACGCGCCCTGGGCCATAAATCCCCGCAGCACGGAGCATCGCACCACCGACTTGCTGATCCCTCTCGACATTTGAATCCTCAAAGAGCGTTTGTTGAATCCATTGTTCGGCAGCATACGCCGCTTTCGATCCGGCCCTTAACGGTCGGACTTCGGAAATCTCATCAACCCAACCGCCGTCATCGCGTGGAGCATAGACGCCGGTGGTTGACACATAACACCAGCTAGAAGGTCGCATTAGGTCATTCCGCGAGTTCCAGTAGCTCATCAAGTTTTTTAATCCAATCGTATGCGTCAGTTCCGGTTCTATGCCAGGAACCGCCGCATGACTAACCGATACGACAACCGAGTCGATAGGCGGAAGTACCAACTCATTTCCAATCATATTGATCGGTCGATACCAATCCCAAACGACGGGACGAATACCGAGAGACGATAGTTCTTCCGCTCGTTGCCTCGATCTTGTGATTGCGTATACAGCGTTACCTGTTGCTAGCCATTGTCTAGCAACTTCTTTTCCGACGTATCCGCACCCTACGATTAGTCTATTCAACTCTTTGGCATCTCCGATCTGGGTACCGATGAGGGGGCCTGACTAGGAAACGGCTTACCTGCGTTTGGCGAATTTAAGTTCAATTGACTTTGGCTGTTGCTGGAACTTCCGGGAACGGACGCATCCAAGGGTCGAACGTCGACATTCACTTTGAGAATAGTCGTAGTCCCACCGCCGATCAGCACCCCCTGAACTGGACATACGTCGCCATAGTCGCGTCCCCAACCGATAGTTATGTGTTCTACGGACGGAATCAGGTTGTTGGTTGGATCAAAATCGACCCAATTCCCACCACCCATGTAGGCACTCACCCAGGCATGCGATGCATCGCTGCCAATGAGTTTCTCTTTGCCCGCTGGAGCATGCGTTAGCAAGTATCCACTTACATAACGACAAGGTACGCCTATTGATCGCAGGCAAGCAATCTGAACGTGGGCAAAATCTTGACAGACGCCTCGCCGGCCCTGTAGTACTTCTAACGTAGGCGTAGAGACCTGTGTTGCTTGGGGGTCGTATTCAAACTCCTCGAAAATACGTCGAGTCAAATCCAGTACGCATCCCATGATGGAGCGACCAGGTACGAAGCTTTTTACGGCGTACTCATAAGCCTGCTGAGATCGCTTGGAATACTTAGAATCAAAGGAGAATTGCGAGGCGAGACGTGTCTCGGGTGTGTCGGTCGCGCTGTTAAGTCTGGCGATCTCTTCCCACGCTAATTGTCCAAGTCCATCGGTAAGGGGTTGCGTTCGATGGACTTCGCTTTGTGCCGTAATGGTCATCTCACGATGCGACTGCTCGATCGAAAAAAACTCGGTTTCATTGCCAAAGCAATCAACCCATCTCTGGCGTGTTCTGGGCTCGGGATCAATCAATACCGTCGCATCGTAGACACTTTGAAAATTCAAAGCGCGCGGTCGTAACCGATTTTGGTTGTGTGATAGAGACACGGGTAATCCGTATTCGTATCTTGTGGTGTGGCTGACTCGATATCGCATGATTTGGAAAAGCTATTGGGTAGCCGAGTCCCCCAGTCTTCTTGCCGCTGCTGTATGGGTAAAGAAACGTTCCCCCAAATAGTCGGCCAGTTTGCCAAGAACGCCAGTCAATTCAGTGATCAGGCGCCTTAACTCGGGTCTTGAAGCGCCGCTAGAAGTTAATCTACCTGAAACGATCTCAGGCGAAAGACTCAATGACTTTGACGATTGCTGGTCGATCATGACGATGGCATCGACATCGGCTAATCGCAATGTCGCACGGCAATTTTGAATCTGCTGGCGTTGAATCCCGAGCCCTTTGGGATCAAGTATCGCTAAAGACTTTACATGCTCGTCAAGCTGGGCGAACTGAAACGCAGCCGCTCTTGGATTGGATTGATCGACTATCAATAGGTCGACCAACGGTCCTGGCTCGATACTCGAAAGGTAACGGTAGCGATATGTCATCGAGCTATCCATGATATCAAGCAGTAACTCCATCAGAGAGGCTTGCCGTGAGTAGTCTGGTACGACCCAACTCTCGATCAACCGAAGCTGATTGGTGGCACGTTCTATTCTTCGTCCCATATCGAGGAACTGCCATCCCGGCCCTCGCGTCATATTCTCGGCCACTAGACCAGCAAAGCCAGTGAAATGATCGAGTGTGTCACTCAGCAGAATTTGGATATCACCAAGCTGACAGCCCTCAACTGGTTGAGGGAAAAGAACATCAAGGTCCAGCTGCGATAGGATTTGCCAACTATCCAAACTCAATCTATCCCGGATCGAGGTCGCATTACGTCGCACACCGACCAGCGCAGCGGCCAAGGAGTTTAAGTTCGACGCATCGAAAATGAATTGGGTCAATTGCCGTCGAAGGTATTCACTCAGCGCTTCGGGTTCCGTAATAAAAGGCTGCTGGTGAAGCTCTCTTTCTTCTATCGCATCAACAACGACTGATAACACCGGCAATAACTCTTGATCGACTTCGCCCGTCAGTCGATTGACGCAACAACGCGCATGCCGAATCATACCCTCCGCGCGTTCTGTCCACCGCCCTAGCCAGTAAAGGTGTTCAGCAACACGACTGGGAAGGTCATAACTGGATCGACGATACTCTAACGAAGTCACTATTGGTCGTCGAAGCGTCACCGGCTTGACGGGACTGTTTCCCAAGATCCAAACATCTTTACTCATCGATCCCGAGGATAAAGACTCGGTGAGCCTATCCGGACTATCAGCTACTCGAGCAATGCCTCCGCTGAGCACTTGGAAATCCTTATCGGATGCCGTTGCGAAGACTCGCATTGCCATCGGCCAACCAACGACTTGCTGATTATGCCAAGTTGGCGCAATTGAAAACTGCAATGGCGGCGAGGCAACATAACTTGATGGATTTTTTTGGATTGCGTTCATAGACCGAGTCCGTTGATCGGCACTCAATTGAACTCCAGTCCACCGTGCTCCAGTCGACCGAGTCAAGGAATCACGAACGACAAGATGATTTAAGTTGCTGAGAACGTATTGTCGTGCCCCTTGCTCTCCGCACCACCACGAAGGCCAACTACGGAGGAGAAGTTCTTCGCCGAGTAACTCGTTACACAGTCGTGGCAACAGGGCGTGTAGCGCTGGAATCTCAGCCCATCCACTACCCAACGGATTCGCGATCGAAATCGTGCCATCTCGACTTGCTTGACACAGCCCTGGTATCCCAAGTGCTGAAGATGCCAACTCCAATGGATCGCAATCATTGTCTTTGATCCTTCGGAGCATTGTCCCCACCGGCACTAAATCGCTTAGCGTTTTTAAATAAACCCGTCGATTGCGAACGGTAAGGTCATCTGCTTGAGCCAAGGCGTAGTTTAAGTACCGAGCGAGGTAAGCATCTTCAAAATAAGTTGAGCTTTTTGTACCCGGGCTAAGGAGCACGCTGCGGGCGTCAGGATCTCGTTCCAAACCGTCGTCGACAGGCGAGTTTTTTAGAATTGCTTCTTGCAGCATTGCAAAGAAAGGAGCCGAACGTTGAACGAAGAGGTCGTGAAATTCGTTAGGCAACACCTTTGACAGAGCGATTCGATTCTCAACAACGTAACCTCCACCACTGGGGCCTTGGGTTCGATCGGCAATGACGAACCATTCACCGAACCCGTCCCGACACAGTTGGGCCGCATAGACACTTATCATCGGGCGATCTTGCCTTGCCGTCCCCTGCATCATCGTAAGGAAAGCTTCATTGCCGAAAAGTAATTCCGGCGGGATTAGCCCTTTAGTTAACAGTGATTTCGGACCATAAATATCCTTCAATATCAAATCCAGGAGCTTTGCTCGCTGCGCAATGCCACGCGAAAGGATTTGCCAATCGTCTAGATCTAAAATGAATGGTATTGGGTCGACTTCCCAAGGTCGGCGAGAGTCTGAATCCGAGGCGACTCCTCCTGTAAAATCAAGCAATCGATTCTTGGCCGTCCTCCATCTCTCGACAACAGACTTGGCGGTAGGCGGATTATTAGAGGAAGCCGAAAAGAGAGCCGAACCAAGCGTGCCAACTCCAGTCTGTAGCTGCTTCGTAGTTGTTTGACGCGGTTTGTGTAATTCTTGACCGGTTAAGATCCGATGCCACAGAGTTAGCTGGTCTGGAGGACGCGACCCAATCTCATCGAATCGGTTTGCCGGCGACTTGTATTCTGGAATGAGCGATGCAAGGCGTGACGAATTATCTTGTCCATCCGGATATTCCATCGGTTTACGTTTCTACGCTGACGAGTCGCTATGCACAAATCCTTCTAACCAGCGATTTTAATGATATGAGCTAGGCCAGTCTACTGTAGGCCCCCCCTAACAGGTAGTTGAGAGCTAAATTTCGAAAGTCTTGTCTACTAGATGTGCAGATAGATGTGCAGAATATTCAGTCACAGCCCTTTTGCCAAACCGCGCAATCTGCCAACCTCGCCTGGGATCTCGGCTGCAACCTTTGCTGATTCACCTTATGGTCAATCTCTCGCCCCACCCATACACTATAATGCCAGGCGTGCAGAGCCTTGAACACCGACCACCGTACCGATTCAGAGCTAGCACTCGCCAGATCGCAAAGTTTCGGCTTTGCTCGCAAAGCAACCATTTGACAGTTTACCCCTTTCCACTCGGAGTCTTCCAACATGGCCTATACACTTCCAGACCTTCCATACGCCTACAATGCAATGGAGCCACATATCGATGCTCAAACGATGGAAATCCATCATAAAAAGCATCACCAAGCTTACATCACGAAGGTGAATGAAGCCTTGGCAGGTACGCCCCTGGAGTCCAAGTCGGTCGAAGCCCTTATCGCCGACATGAGTGCCGTGCCAGACGACAAAAAAGGGGTCGTTAGAAACAATGGCGGTGGGCACGCGAATCACTCGTTCTTTTGGCAAGTCATTGGTTGGAATGCTGGTGGAAAGCCATCAGGCGACTTAGCTGCGGCGATTGATTCGGCTTTTGGAAGCTTTGAGGCGTTCAAGGAAAAATTTGCCGCCGCAGGCGTTGGTCGGTTCGGTAGCGGATGGGTTTGGTTAGTCGTTCAGGATGGCAAGCTGGTAATTGGATCGACTGCAAACCAAGATAGCCCTCTCATGGGCAAAGAAGTCTCGGGGTTAAGTGGCACACCGATCCTCGGACTGGATGTTTGGGAGCACGCTTACTACCTCAAGTATCAAAACCGTCGCCCCGACTACATCGCTGCTTTTTGGCAGGTAGTTAACTGGGATAAAGTCGGCAAGCTCTACTCTGCCGCGACTTAGTCGACTTCGAGTACCCAACAACCCGCAAAGCCCAAGTAATCGCTTCATTTAGCCTATTACTCGCAGAATAGTCTCAAATAGAAGCGTCCGCTAAGTCGATACCAATGGAGCGCCGAAGAAGTTTTTCGCTTCTCGGTTCTACCGATTGGGATGGATTACTTGTGATGCCTAGAGAATTCGAATGCTGGCAAAAACGAATGGGGCACCGTAAGCACTCGTGCCCCAGTGACACTGGTCGCAGGGCTTTCTGGTGGAAGGGGCAAGCCTGGGTATTACTTTTCATTCTAGGAATTGACTTCTCAACGACGCATGCGGAAGGGTTTGAGAACGGAAATATCGACCTGATTCGACTACAACCACTGCCACCTTATGGGATGTACTCTCCCGTTGTCACATCCCTCGCAGCCAGTCACGACGGAAAATGGCTAGTGGCGGCTGGTGACGATCATGCGATTCGTATTGTCGAGCGATCCACCGGACGCTTGCTCAAGTTACTGGAAGGCCATACCGATTGGGTTCAGTCGGTTAAACTTCTTGAAGAGAGTCGAACGATTCTTTCTTGTAGCAACGATGGAACGCTTCGGGCATGGTCGTCTAATGGACCAGATTGGAACACGGCAACCGACTGGTCTTCGCGTGTGTTGTATCAAGGGCCGGTCGCGCTGTTATGCCTAGCGATTACGCCGGATGAAAAGTCTTTCGCGATTGGGGGCTTCGGAAACACCGTCGCGGTTCGAGATATTTCTTCAGGCGACTTGATCAAGGAATTTATATGCGAGTGCAGTGATCAACGGACGCTTGCATTCAGTCGCGATGGGCGGCAGCTTGCTTGCGGAGGACGAGACGGTGTATTGCGAGTTTGGTTTTGGACCGAATCGGTTCAGGATTCAGCACAACCGCTGGAACAAAAACTCCACGATGGTCGAATTCGAATGGTTTCCTTCTCGGAAGACGGCACTATCGTCACGACCATCGCCGAGGATCGAAGGTTGATTCGCTATCGCATTCGCGAGGGACAGGTACTATTGGACCAGAAGATTATTGGCGGAAAATTAATGGCCATGACGGCGATTGATCCGCGGCTCGTCGCGATTGCGGGGGCTGACAATACCATTCGAATTTTAGATGCCGAATGTGGAAGAGAAGTTCATCGCTTGATCGGTCACGATGGTTCTGTTGCCGTTCTGATTCTCAGTGGCGATGAATTGATTTCCAGTAGTTACGACACAACCATTCGTTTCTGGCGTTTAACAAAAGCCACCCAGCAAGATAGTTCACCTTACGAACATCCGGTTTCAGCACGTTATGTCGATTCAGGTGTCAGCGATAGCATTCGCTAACTTGAGTCGCAAATCGATCGAACGGCGCACGGAGGTGCCAATTGACTTGGAAAAATCCTTTTCGCAAATGGACACGTAGTCTCGCTACACCGGTTCTACCAACACGTTTGTTGGGGAACGAAGGAGTGTCACGCGTAAGTCGCAAATCGACGTTTGAGACAATGGAACAGCGTTGTATGTTTGACGCTGCGCCGATTTGGGTCGGTGGTGTTTACGTAGAGTCCGATATTGGAAGCGACCTTCACGGCGACGATCTGTACATCAGCTTCACGGGAGGTGCGGCAAATACGCAGCTCACGAAGATCATCATCAATACAGATCAAGACTCCACCGGGATTAGTCGGGGCGACAATCTTTTTGACACAGTTGAGGGAGGACTCGGGGCAGACCACGCCTATGGTTTTAGGATCGAACGCTTGGTTACTCGAGATCCCAATGCGAGGGTCACCGCATCGGTTGCCGATGGGTCGATGCAGCTGATACTGACATTTGAAAACTTCTACGCCGGTGACTTGTTGGTTTTCTCGATCGATGTCGATGAAGTTCAAATCTATGATCCGTCCGGACCGTTAGATTTAGGGACGATTAATGATGGACTCGACCCGATTGCTTCAGGTGTCGAATTTCAGGGCAGTAAGCTCGACGCGTTTTTTAAAGCCCCTCATTACGAAGATATTCAGGGACAATCAACCTACCTAAACCGCTACGATGCTCTGCTTGACCCAACCAACCTCGCGTTGCCAGAGGATAACGCGGGAGGTCTTCGCGACCGGTCTGCAGGTACTGCTTTCACGGTGACTCAAATTCCTAAACCAATTTCCATCTCGGGAACCGTCTACATCGACAACAATATAAATCTTGTTCGCGATCCTGGTGAAGATGCATTGCAAGGTGTTGCACTTGAGCTCTTCCGTAAAGAAGGCAATCAGTACATTACAACGGGTTTTAGGACGGTGACCAATTTGCAAGGGAATTATGAGTTTGGTCTGAATCTAAATCTCAAACCTGGCACCTATCAAGTCCGAGAAACACAACCCAATGGGTACTACAGTGTTGGCGCGTCGCCTGGAGTGATCAATGGAACAACGCCCACCGGTCAAATCGTCGCTGATAATAAAGACATCTTGACAGAGATTGTCATACCCCTTGGCGATCAACGCGCGACGCGGCTAGACTTTGCCGAAGCGTTACCGGCTCGTATATCTGGTTTTGTTTACATCGATAAGAATGATGATGGGGTTCGCGGAGCAGGCGAATCGGGAATCGCTGGCGTGGACGTCCAGCTGGTTGGCATTAATACGCTGTTACCAGTTCAGGCACAAACCGTGAAGACTCGTTCAGATGGTTCTTATGAGTTTACGAACCTGCCACCCGGCACCTATCGGCTCGTCGAGTTATCCCAACCGACCGACTACTTCGATGGCAAAGACACGCTAGGTACTATCGGCGGAGCTACTCGTGGACAAGCGATCCTGAACGATCAGCTAACAGACATACTATTGAATGGTTCCGATGTCGGTACTGAATACAACTTCGGTGAGCTTCCACCTTCATCGCTCTCCGGTCATGTCTGTTTGACGCTTCCAGGTTTTGATTGTTTTTCATCGCTCCCTGGCTCGAAACAACCGATCGCCGGCGTCAAGATCGAGCTCCTCAATTCCAGCGGCATCGTAGTGGCGACCACGCAATCTTCTGCAGATGGTTCGTATCGATTCGACAGGCTTCCCTCGGGAGTCTATTCAATTGTTGAGACGACTCCGAATAACGTCATCGATGGGGGTGCTAAAGCCGGAACCATCAACAGCCAAACCGTCGGGCAAGTTCAAGGCTCGAGCCGAATCACCAGCATCAGTCTCAATCCCGGGCAGGATGGCGTGAACTATGATTTTTGCGAGCTGTTGCCAGCCACACTTTCAGGACATGTTTTCGAGGACGTTAATGACGATGGTGTTCGCCAAGTAACCGAACCACTTCTTACGGGGGTTCGCGTCGAGCTCTTCGATAGTAGCGGCGCTAAAGTCGGCGAGGCACAAACCGATGCGGACGGTGCTTACTCGTTTGGGTTCTTAAGGCCAGGTACGTACCGGCTCGTAGAATCGCAACCGGCGGGATACATCGACGGCAAGGATCAAGTCGGATCGATCTTAGGATTCCCTGTTGGTGTGGTGGATTCGAGCTCAGATACATTCTCTCAGATATTGCTGCCAGCTGGGCGCGATGGAGTGAATTATGACTTCGGTGAATTGAGGTACGGCTCGTTAAAGGGAACAGTCTTCATTGACCCTAACAAGGATGGTCTGCCTCAGCCAGGTGAGACACGACTATCGGGTGTACGCGTCGATTTGCTAGACCGAGACGGAGATGTTATTCAAACGACCGTGACTAACCAAAACGGATCCTACAGCTTTGAAAACTTGACGCCTGGAGAGTATTCGGTTCGAGAGACACAGCCACTAGACTACTTTGACGGCCCTGAATACGTCGGTTCTGGCGGCGGATTGATCACTACGAACGATAGGATTTCAAAGATTCCACTCCTTAGTGGGCAATCGCTCGTAGAATACAATTTTACGGAGACTTCTCCTGCGTCAATTTCTGGATTCGTTTTTCAGGACGGGGCAACTTTAGTAACCGTCGATGGACAACCGCCGACGAAGCTTCGCCCGTTTCGGGATGGGGTGAAGACTTCGGATGATACGCCAATCGTGGGAGTTAATCTACAGCTCCGTCGACTCAACGGTGATAGAATTTCAAGCTCCGCAGCGCTCCCTGGAACTTACTCAGGCGAGTTTATTGAAGTGGTGACCGACGAGAATGGCTACTTCGAATTTACGGGGCTCCAGGATTCGGTTTATCACGTCTACCAGATGCAACCGATTGGCTTTTTCGACGGCCTTGATACGCCTGGTTCTACAGGTGGATTTTCGGTAAACGCAGAAGACGAGTCGCTCGACCCTTCCGAGCAATTCTTGCTCGACAACCTAAGGTCCGACGCCGCGACGGACCCCAGGAATAATGCGATCTTGCGGATCAACCTCCTGTCTGGCGATCGTTCGGTCAACAACAACTTTAGCGAAATCATAGTGGCCGCAGCTCCGCCGCCACCACCCCCGCCGCCACCGCCGCCGCCGCCTCCACCGCCGCCGCAGTTGCCTCCACCGCCGATACCGCCACGAGATACACCGTATATTCCGCCACCCGTGAACGGGAATCCATCACCACCGTTCGACCGAATGTTGATTGGAGTTCCGCAGACGCCGGACTTCCAGCCACTTCCAATCGCTGGTGGTGTCAACGCTCAATACTCCTGGCATTTGAGCGTCATTAATGCGGGTACGCCTCGAGGCGCTGTTGCTGGCAAGTCACTCTCGCGACAGCGACTAGCTCAATCGACAGCGGTCTTGGATTCCCAAACTTGGACGATCGACGAAGCCGATCCAAGCCAATGGACTTTCGTATCTACTGACAAGAATAAAATCCAGGCGATGCGTCGGCAGGCGTTCGATGTAAATGGTGCTATCCCGCTTGCCGGAGACTTCAATGGCGATGGCCAAGATGAACTTGCGCTGTTCCTTGAAGGCGAATGGCTGATCGATATCAACGGGAACGGTCGCTGGGATAAAGGCGATATGTGGGCCAAGCTTGGACATGAAGAAGACCTGCCCGTCATCGGTGACTGGGATGGAGATGGCAAGGACGATATAGGGATCTTCGGACCAGAATGGGCTAGCGATGATCGTGCATTAGAGAACGAACCGGGAATTCCTGATCCGGAAAATCATCTTCTTGCGAGACCGAAAAATCTCCCGCCGGAAGACCTTGTCGTTGTAAACGAGTCTGAAGCTGAGACCGAATCAGAGTCTCGACTAGAAGAAGACTCGGTTGGAGTTCGCTTCGAAGAAGAACGCCTTTTACAGCGATCACTTCTCGGCCCAGGGCGTTCCGATGTGATCGATCACGTGTTCCGATTTGGAGTCAAAGAAGACCAACCAGTCGCTGGTGATTTCAACGGTGCAGGAATCAGTACCATCGGGATATTTACCGGCGGTAAGTGGCGACTCGACGTGAACGGTGACGGTCGTTTCACCCCGAATATCGACAAGAGTTTTGATTTCGGAAAGCCTGGAGATATTGCTGTTGTGGGTGACTTCGATGGCGACGGGATCGATGAAGTTGCCGTTATCCGCGGCAATCGAATGATAGTTGACAGCAATCGTAATCAACAACTTGACATCACAGATAAAGTATTTGAGCTAGAAGGCGAGGGCGATCAAGCCATCGTAGGTGATTTCGACGGGGACGGAAAAGACGAGGGTGCATTGATGGACCGAAAGGCACCCAACGGACGAGGTTTGAACATCATTACACGCGAGGCGAGAAAGGCCGGATAATAACGTCGTACGCAGTTTAAAATCCGATTCAGTGACCGATTTCCAAACAGCTTTTTTGATTTTTTAAAGGATATATAACCTTATAATGACCGCGAATGGTTTGCACTTAATAAGGAACGGTACGAACAAGAAGTTCTTAGACCTTACTCGCTTTCATCCATGCGATCGCTCCGGGTATTCACAAGCTATCGCTCTACCTTCAAGCGATTCCTAAGCGAATGGGAGGATCATTGATGCGTATCTATCGAGATACGCTTTTCTCCAAGAATATGGACCCCTTACCTTTCATGAAGTTTCTGTGCGATGCGCTTCATCAACCATTCTAAGCCATGCTTCTCAGCTTTTCTTTCCAAACATCCTGGATAATCATTTCAAGGTTTCGTGTAGGCCGATAGTCGATCGTATTACGGATCCTGGTAAGGTCAGGAACACGTCTTCGGATGTCCTCAAAATCGGAATCGTATGCAGCCGTATAGGTTTGGTATGCGATCTCCGAACGAGAGTTAATGACAGACTTGACCTGATGAGCAAGTTCGAGAATCGACACAGGGCTATCCGAACCAATGTTGTAAACGCGACCGTAGGCTACAGGCGTTTCGGTGAGCGCGACCACCGCTGCGATCACATCAGCCACGTGAGCAAAACATCTTTGCTGATTTCCGTCGTCATGAATGACGATCGGTTTGCCAGCAATTGCCGACTCGACGAACCTGGGAAGCACCATTCCATAAGCCCCGGTTTGCCGCGGGCCAACAACATTAAAAAACCGTCCGATAACGATCGGCATGTTGCACTCACGAACGCACGCGAGAGCGAGAAACTCGTCGATCGCCTTACTCGCACCGTAGCTCCAACGCGGTTTGGTGGTCGCTCCGAAAACTAAATCATCCTGTTCGTTCCAAATCGGCTTGGGATTCTTGCCGTAAACCTCGCTTGTACTTGCAAGAAACAACGGGATATGGCGTCCTGCCGAATGCTCTTTGCGAAGAGCTTCCAAAATAAGCTGGGTCGGGTAGATATTTCGATGGATCGTCTCAATTGGATGAGCGGCGATCAACGCAACGCCAACGGCAGCTGCGAGATGATAAACGGCATCGGCCTGCGAGCACATCTCATTGACTAGCGTTGGATCCGACAGGTCGCGATGAACGATCGTCAAATTTGGATGATCCAGAACGTGCGCTAAGTTGGCCGATCGGCCCGTGCTCAGGTCGTCTACGATCGTAACTCGATCGCCTCGGCCAAGAAATAAATCCGCGAGATGCGATCCGATAAACCCCGAGCCACCAGTGACCAAAATACGCATGAAAATTTAATGCCGCAAAGAAAAAATGGGTGTTAACAAGAAGAGACTTGTTCAGTTTAGCACCGAAACGCCTCTTTAGGCGATCGGGAGACTGAGAGTTACCAGTTGTAGTTTGGGACCATTGTCCCGAACGAATCAACAGACTCGACACTGCTCCTCTCCTTCGGTACTTTTTATTCTGCCGATCACCTTAAAGCAGACCTTCCATTATGATGTTAGACCTTGCTAGCACCAAAGGAAAACATGGACAAACCACTATAATCCTACCGATTCCAAGACGGATACGGTAGAGTATTCGATAGCGTTTGGAGATGTGGAATCGTACGTCGATTGCTTGCAAACATTCATCGCAAATCGTCCAACGAAAATGGGAAGCAAAATCTGATGAAGAACTCGGATCTAATTCAACGGAACCAAACGGTTGTCCGAAGGTTGTTTGCGGCAATGCTCGTAAGTCACGTTGCGTTGACGACCGTATCAGATGTTTCAGCGCAGCAGCCTGCAATCCCTTCCCGTCCAAACACATCCGGGCCAGCTCCCGTAAATCAGGGAAAAGTTCCACCACGCAAGTTGAACGATGCGGAGAAGGCTGCGCAGGCTGTCCTCAATGCGTATACCGACGCTGCCAATTTCCAGAATGGCGGAGCCTACTCGTTGGCGATCGACGCCTGGAAGAAGCTCTTAGTCGCATACCCCAAAGACGCCCTTGCCTCGAAAGCCAAGCACTATCTTGGGATCTGTTACCTTCAAGGTGAAACACCCGACTATGAAAAAGCGATCGAAAGTCTCCGCGGGGCATTGGAAGATCCGACCTTGGAAGTGCGTGAAGAATCGCTAATGAATCTCGGACGAGCCTTGTTTGATTCGTCTACCACAGCCGATGCGGAAGCGAAGAAGGCTCGTCTGCAGGAGTCTTCGGTGGTTTTCGGAAAGTTCCTCGAAAGTTATGCCGACGGAAGTTTTGCTGATCAAGCTATCTTTTACGCCGGCGATGCTGAATACCAACTAGGCCGTTTAGATCGAGCGGCATCGTTGTTTCGTCGGTTAACCGACGGCGTTGCTTATAACAAATCTGCAATGCGAAGCGACGCCATGTTCTCGCTAGGCGTGGTTTACGACGATCAGAAGCAGAGTAAGCTCGCAGCGGAGACCTATGAAATCTTTCTGAAAGAGTACCCAGAGCACCGGTACGTTCGCGAAGTCCGATTACGGTTGGCTGAAAAGAAATTAGCTCTCGATGATGTTCCCGGCGCTGTCGCGTTGTTTGAGAAAGTCGCCGCTGTGGATAACGGACCGATTCAGGACTACGTTCTGTATCGATATGGGTATGCACTTGCGAAGGATGGTAAATTCGCTGAGTCTTCTGCTGTCTATCAAAAGCTGAGTACCGAGTATCCCAACTCCAAGTATGCAGCTGGATCGTCACTGGCCGCTGGCCAAGCTTTAATGCGTGACAAGAAGTACGATGAAGCGATCCAGTTTTTTGATCGTCTTCTTCCAGCGAAAGATGATTCTGCAGCTGAAGCAGCACACTTGATTTGCCAGATTGCGATGATGCAAAATCGTCCCCAGGAATCCGTTAGAATAGCTCGTGATGCCGTTGAGTGGGCAGGTAAATCTCCCCGGATTGTCGCTCTGAAAATGGACCTGGCCGAGGCTCTTGCGACCGATGAAAAGACGGCTGCTGAGGCGCGAAGCATGTTTGAACAAATCGCAGTCGAACATGCCGATGATCCGCAAGCGGCACCGCGTGCAACCTACAACGTGGCCTTCGCTGCCCTACAATCGGGCGATTCGGTGGAGGCAAGGCGCTGGAGTCAACTCTTCTCGCAAAGATACCCACAAGATTCGTTAGCCCCCGACGTGGCCTATATTTTTGCCGAATCAACTTTGCAACTGGGCCAGTATGACGAGGCAGCTACGGCGCTCCAGCAACTAATTTCCGCCCAGCCAAACAACCCGATGCTACCGGAGTGGCGATTGCGGCTCACGCACGCTCGGTACATCGGAAATGCAAATGATGAAGCGATCCGCTTGGCGAACGAGATCCTTGCTTCCATCGACAACAAGAATATTCGAGCCGAAGCCTATTTCTTACTCGGCGCATCGTTGCTCAAGCAAGAGAAGTTCGCCGACTCCGCATCAAATCTAGCGAAGTCGATATCAGAATCACCGACGTGGGCACATGCAGACGAAGCTCACCTGATTCTTGCTCAAGCTCAAAGCAAAGAGAATAAAAGCAATGAAGCAAAGCTAACTCTTCAGGAGCTTATAAAAACTTTTCCAAATAGTAGATTTAAGCAACAAGCCGAATTCAGGCTCGGTCAGCTATCTGCTTCCACTGGTGATCTAAACCAAGCCCTCGTTTCGTACGATGCGGTCCTGTCGAATGATCGCGATAAGTCATTGAAGGACTTTGCAAGCTACGGAAAAGCATGGGTGTTGATGCAACAAAAGAACTATGATCCAGCCGTAAAACTACTTCGACCGCTCGCCGTCAGTGATCGCAAGGATTCGCTAGGAGCGGAATCCCGTCTGGCTCTCGCGGTCAGTCTTAGGAATTTGGGCCAAGTGAAAGAAGCGGTCGAATCGCTAGAGTCCATGAGCATCGATCCAAGTCTTGGCGTACCACCCGAGAAAAGTCTGTACGAGCTTGGAATTGGCCAAGTGGAATTAAATCAATTCGATGCAGCAGCAAAGACTTTTCAAAGACTGCTTGACGAATTCCCCAAAGCGCCCAATCTTGACAAAATACTCTATGAATACGCATGGGCACTGAAGGAAACAGACAGGCCTGATGAAGCGCTCAAGGCATTCACAAAACTGTCCAACGAGATGCCGGATAGTCCTCTGTCCGCCGAAGCCGATTACCATATCGGACAAGGTGCTTATGATTCCGGCCAGTACGATCAAGCGATCAACGCTTACACAAAAGCAATAAGCAGAACAGTCGATCCATTGCTTAAACAGAAGTCGATCTACAAACTTGGCTGGACCTACTTCCAGAAGAAAGAATTCGATCAATCAGAAAAACTATTTCTGGAGCAGACGAACTTGTTCCCGGAGAGTTCACTGAACGTTGAGTCTTTTTTCATGCAGGCCGAGTGCAGGATGAAGACACAAAAGTTTGCAGACGCCCTACCGATCTATCAAAAAGCACGAGCAATACTTGAATCTAACAATTTTGATCCAGCCTCCACCAGCCAACAAATACAGAGTCTCATTTATCTCCACGGTGCCCAAGCTGCTCGAGAGATCAAGAAATGGGATGTAGTCGATGGTTGGCTACAGGAGATGCTTCAACGTTATCCGGAAACAGATTACAAGCCGTTCGCACTTTACGAACAGGCCTATTCTGCCCAAAACCAACGCAAGCTTCCGCAAGCCATTGAGCTCTACTCGGAAGTGGCTAGTAGCTCGCGAAATGATATCGGTGCGAGGTCTCGGTTTATGCTCGGTGAGCTCTATTTTGCTGAGCGAGATTTCGCGAAAGCGGTTCCAGAGTTTGAGAAGACCATGTACGGTTACGGGGCAACGCAAGCATCAGCAGACGTAAAAAACTGGCAAGCCCGTGCGGCAGTCGAAGCAGGTCGTTGTAGCGAAGTCCTTATTGGTGATCTGACCGGCCAACGCAAAGCAAAAGCGATCGCAATTGCCAAAGCTTTTTACCAATTTGTTCTTGATAAACATCCTGAACACGAGTTATTGTCGCAAGCAAAAAATCGCATCGCAGAACTCGACAAGCTCGCAAGCGATGGCTAGGAGGTCTACGGAAATCATGAGCGAGAGGAAATTTTCTGGCTGTTGCGATTCACTCAGAAACTCTGAGTAATTGATATTACGACCTAGCAATAGCCACCTCAATAACTCGGAACGGTTGGCGGGACGCAAAAATCCTATTCTTTTCTCGCTAGCAGGGACAAGATACGCTTACCTCCAGCCGTTACGTAAGTGCTCCGCGATCTCAAAGGCGACTTCGAGTGCTTGTTCGTAGTTCAGTCTCGGGTCGAGTTGCGTTTGGTAGGCCGCACCTAAGTCGAATTCTGTAAGGCCACCTGCTCCACCAGTGCATTCAGTAACGTTCTCACCCGTTAGCTCGAGGTGTGCACCACCTAGTCGTGATCCGCAAGCAGCGTGAATCTCAAAGGCAAGCCGAAGCTCTTCGCAGATATCATCGAAGCGTCGGGTTTTTCGACCGTGCTGGGTCGCGACCGTGTTCCCGTGCATGGGATCACAAATCCAAAGAACATGTTTGTTGAGTTCTCGAAGGCGGTCGACCATGGGTGGCAGAACATTGGCAATCTTACTTCGACCCATGCGATGAATCAAAGTCAAACGGCCGGGCTCGTTGGAAGGATTCAACCTATCGATCATCTCGACCAACTCGTCGATGGCCATGCTTGGGCCCACTTTAACAGCGATCGGATTGCGAATACCACGAAAGTATTCGATGTGAGCTCCCTGAAGACCCCGTGTCCGATCACCGATCCAAGGAAGGTGGGTCGATAAATTATAGTATCCCGTACCGCGAACACTCTTGCGAGTCAGGGCTGATTCATAGCCAAGATGCAATGCTTCGTGCGAGGTGAAGAAGTCAACGCGTCGTAACTCCTTCGGATCAGATCCTGCAATCGTTTCCATAAAACGGATCGAATCACCAAGAGATTGAAGAAGCCGTTGGTAGCGCTGAGCCACTTCCCCCGATACTTGATTCACAAAGACCAAGTTCCAATTCTCAGGATGATGCAAGTCGGCAAAGCCACCTTCAGATAGCCCGCGAATAAAATTCATCGTCAGTGCCGATCGCTCGTAACCTCGCAGCATCCGCATCGGATCGGGACGGCGCGCGGCGGCAGTGAATTCGTTTTCATTAATCAGGTCACCACGGTAACAAGGCAACGTCACTCCGTTGCGAGTCTCCATATCAGACGACCGTGGCTTAGCATATTGGCCCGCCATCCTGCCAAGTCGAATAATACGGCAGCGAGCACCAAAGACGATGGCCAAGCTCATCTGCAGCAGGACTTTTAGCTTGCTTGCAATCGGCTCGGATTGGCAGCCCGCAAACATTTCCGCACAATCACCACCTTGCAAAAGCCATGCTTTGCCTTGCTGAGCTGCAGCCAATTCTGTTCGAAGATGATCGACCTCCCAACTGGTCACCAGCGGCGGCAGCTTGCGCAGTTGTTCCAAAACCGAAGATAGTAAAACGGGATCGTCGTAGGTTGGTTGCTGCGCAATCGCAAAACCTTGCCAAGACTCTGGGAACCAACCTGCTAGCATCACGCACCTAAATGAACCGGAAGTAGGAAAACATCGAACCTACCAGATTCGTTGGAAAGTCTATTTTTAGCAACCCCAGGCCGGCGTTTTTGATCGATTAAAGTAAACCGCGGAACAACGTGTACCGTATTGATGTGTGCCTTCGGCAGTTGATCAAATGCCCGCCCTCGGCTAGGGCCTCCTGGCATCATCAAAGGGGTCAGGCCTCTTTGTTGGGTTTCGGGGCCGGGAATCGAACTTGTTTACGTCCACGGGGACGCATTGTCGATTCTAGATTGAGCCTTCTGGCAATCGATTCTACCCAATTGTCGTCTCCCAGAGGTCTGCCTCGTTGAGCCGACAATCGGACCGCTGAGAGTTCTTTCTCCGATAGCGGTTCGTTCACTCGCTTTACCCAGTTGGGTAACCGAGGCGAAGGCCACTTCGAAAGTAGCCTCGGAGCTGGCTCGTTTGCCTGAAGCCATCGCCATAGCGAACTCCATCTCCAATTCTCAGCTTTTCCCACAAGGCCAGCGCGCAGAGCATTCCGCTCGACATATCGACAGACGACAAAGAAGTGGTCGTCAACTTGGATCGGAAAGCTCTTGTACCTTTGCTGGTAAACATGGCCCATGCCACTGGTGTGGTAATGAGCATGGTACCGCATCGTATGCGTTCCACCGACCCAACCCATGAATCGGCTCATCTCGCCGTCAACCAACGGTCGCAAGACGATGTGATAATGATTTGGCATTAGCAAATAGGAATAAAGCTCCACCTTATGGATCTCCAGAGCCTCAAAAAGAATTTTTTCGAAGGCAACGTAGTCTTCCTCCTTATGAAAGATCGTCGCTCGTAGATTGCCGCGATTCAATACGTGATACAAACCCCCAGCTTCATCGGCTCTCGGTGACCTTGGCATACTTCCTCCGCAAGAAAGACTACCAATCTACCAAGTGGCAGTTCAAATGTCAATCAAAGAGGCCTGACCCCTTTGATGCTCCCTCGTAGTAGATAGCGATTTTACGCTTACTGTGACGTCGCGATGTTTCGACCACTGTCATTAGTTTCGCCATTCGTGTTGCACCAGCATCAGTGCGACTGCCGAACG
>Ga0105045_10000140_pt1 | contig 42781 bp, 41 predicted proteins | sample MAT02_FD_78089 | JGI IMG/M metagenome (GOLD analysis project Ga0105045, IMG submission 78089) | Freshwater microbial communities from Lake Fryxell liftoff mats and glacier meltwater in Antarctica - MAT-02 (megahit assembly) | ecosystem: Environmental > Aquatic > Freshwater > Ice > Liftoff...
ACGATACCAGACAGGGAGATATAAGCGCCAAGGTCCAGGCATGCATCCGCAAGCCGCTGGCTTCCCGTGAAACAGTGGATGACCATCGGAAAGGCCCCCTTCCCGGCTTCTTCGGCAAGAATGACAATGGTATCCTCTTCAGCATCCCGTGTGTGCACGATGATTGGAAGACCGGTTGTTCGGCTGGCCGCGATATGGGCGCGGAAGCTAATCCGCTGCCGTTCCCGATCCGACTTGTCGTAGAAATAGTCGAGACCTGTTTCCCCGATCCCAACGACCCTGGGGTGTACCGCAGCTGAGACAAGCCTGGCCGTATCGATATCGGCATGCTGATCCGCTTCATGCGGATGAATGCCCACTGTCGCAAACACTTCCGCGTGCCGTTCGGCGCCGGCGATTACGGCATCCCATTCGCTTTCGCGGGTCGAGATCGAGATCATCGCCGTAACCCCGGCTGCACGCGCCCTCGTGACCACACCGTCTTCGTCCTCCACCAGGCCGGGATAGTTCAGGTGGCAATGGGAATCGATCAGCATTGCCGACATGTGGCTGCGCGGAGTCGGAAATTCAATCGTTTCGCACTTGCAACATTTATCAGACTGCCCCAAATGCATCGCCTCAAAAGGGGCTCTTGATATGACGACGACGGTTCTGACACTGGTTGGTGGATTGATACTTCTTGTCATCGGGGGCGAATTGCTGGTGCGCGGAAGTGTGCGGGTTGCGGAAAAGCTGGGCGTATCGCCCCTGCTTATCGGCCTCACGCTGGTTGGTTTCGGCACATCGACCCCTGAGCTGGTGACGTCCGTCGAAGCATCCCTGATCGGCGCGCCGGGCATCGCGATCGGCAACATCGTCGGATCGAACATCGCCAACATCCTGCTGATCCTGGGCCTGTCCGCAGTCATCTTCCCGCTCGCAGTCTCCAGCGTCGCGCTGCGCCGGGATGGCACCTTCGTTATCCTGACCGCCATGCTCTTCACCGTCGCTGGTTTTACGATCGGGCTCGATGTCATTTCGGGCATCATGTTCATTGCGGGCCTCGTGGCCTACATGGTTTTTGCGTACCGGCAGGAGCGCAACAGCGAGATTGTAAGTGCGCAAGGCCACACGGCTGCGTTCGACAAGGGTGAAGCCTTCGAGCAGATTGACCCGGGCATTCACGCCAAGCCCGGCGTAACCGGCATCATGTCGTGGCTGGTGCCGATCGGCACCGCAATCGCCGGCCTGGCGGTCATAATCTTCGGCGGAAAGATCCTTGTCGAAAGTGCGGTCGAATTGGCCCGGGTCCTGGGAATGACCGAGAGTGTCATCGGGCTCACGATCGTTGCCGTGGGCACGTCACTTCCCGAACTCGTAACGTCCGTCGTCGCCGCGATGCGCAGGCAATCCGACATTGCGGTCGGCAACGTGCTAGGTTCCAATATTTACAACACCTTGGGCATCGGCGGCGTTACCGGCGTGTTGGCGCCGACGACCTTTCCTCCAGAAATGTTGCAGCTCGATCTTTACTTGATGATTGGGGCATCGGTGCTCCTGTATATCTTGGCCCGAAATGGCAAGATCAGCAGGCTGAAGGGTATCTTGATGCTTGGCGCATATGCCGCCTACATGGGGTATCTTCTCACCTCGGGCTGATCGCGCACAAACCTCTCCCGGTGGCAGGCAGCTTAAGCTTGGCGGATGTTTCGAGCCTGTGGACTCCAAAGCATCAAAATCCATCCGGAAAACAAGGGGATAGAGCAGCCGTTCTGATGCAGTCAGGGCGGGCGCTCTAGCTTGCCGGTGCGTCCGGATCACTCCAGCGCGGGAACACACCTTGAGGCGCAGGCAGCTGTGCGCCGGGCGAGAGCCGATCCCCGAAGGCCGCAAACGACCTGTCGGTCCCTGCGACCCCCAGCTGATCGAGCAACTTTGCAGCGCTTTCGGGCATCGCCGGCTGAACCAGCAAGGCAATCTGCCGGATTGCTTCAGCGGCATGATAGAGCACGACATCGGCACGAGCCGGATCGGTTTTTCGCAGGGCCCAGGGTGCCATTTCATTGAGATAGCCGTTCACGGCGCTCACGCGCGCCCAAATGGCATCCAGCGCCTGATCCGGCCGGACAGCCGCATGCGCGGCGCGCGTTTCGTCCAGCATCTTTCCGGCTTCGGTCAGCAGGCTTGTGTCTGCGTCCGTCGCCGGGCCGGACTGCGGCACCCTTCCTTCGCAATTCCTTGCAATCATGCTGAGCGTGCGCTGGGCCAGATTTCCCAGATCATTTGCGAGATCGGCGTTGATCCGACGCCCGATGGCCTCGTGGCTCCACTCCCCATCTTGGCCGAACTGGATTGCACGCAGCAAGTAATAGCGCAGGGGATCTACGCCAAATGTGTCGCAAAGCCCAATGGGATCAACGATATTCCCCAACGATTTCGACATCTTCTCACCACGGTTCAATACGAACCCGTGGCCGAACACCCTTTTGGGCAGCGGAAGTTCGGCCGACATCAGAAACGCCGGCCAGTATACGGCGTGGAACCGAACCACGTCCTTTCCGATAACATGGAGGTCGGCCGGCCAATGCGCTTCCCATCCCGCCGCCGGCCAACCCGACGGCGTCAGATAGTTGGTGAGTGCATCCATCCAGACATACATGACATGCCCAGGCGAGCCCGGCACGGGTATGCCCCAGTCAAAACTCGTACGGCTGATGGATAGGTCTTTCAACCCTCTCTCAACAAAAGAACGCATCTCGTTGAGGCGATTGGATGGTAAGACGAAATCTGGCTGGTCTGCGTAAAGTTTCAGCAAGGGCTCCTGGAAACGGGAAAGCCGGAAGAACCAGCTTTCCTCCATGGTCCAGGTGACTTCAGTGCCGGTCGGCGCCAACTTAGTGCCGTCATCTGCCAAAACGAGGTCTTCCTCGTCATAGTAGGCTTCGTCGCGGACCGAGTACCACCCCTCGTAGCGACCCGGATAGATATCTCCGTTGGCGGCCATTTTTTCCCACAGAGCCTGAACGACGGCCTTGTGATCGACATCTGTCGTGCGGATAAAACGGTCATAACTTATCTGAAACTTATTCCCCATCTCCTTGAACCGGTTCGACATATCGTCTACAAATTCGTTCGGTTCAACCGCCGCTGCCCGCGCGGCCTGTGCGATTTTCAACCCATGTTCATCGGTCCCGGTCAGAAAATAGGTCTCGCGACCATCAAGCCTCGCAAAACGCGCCAGCCAGTCCGTCGCGACCGCCTCGTAGGCATGGCCGATGTGCGGATTGCCGTTCGGGTAGGAAATGGCTGTCGTCACGAAGTAGCGGCTCATTGGGGGCGGCCCAGTCTTTCAATGCGGCCCATGCGGGCCAGGATGTCGGCGAGCGCCATTGCCACCTGCACCCTGTCATAAGCAAGGCGGACGGCATCGCGGGAAATGGAATCCGCTTCTTCGTAGAGCGCAAGCATTTCTGGAACCGGATTTTTCCGGGCAGCAGATGCGACACGGCGCGGCACCAGCAAGGCCAGCGCTTCGAGCTGCGCAATGGTGCCCTGCCCCTGAAACCCGCGCGCAAATGCAGGTGCGCCAGATCCGGACGCAAGGCGATCGACCATCAAGCCAAGCCCTGCCAGATCAGCGCCCGCAAGCCCCAGCACTGCACCCGGAACGCCGTTGGCAATTGACGCAAGCGCATCGATGGTTGAACGTTCCGCCTCTGGCATCGCCTGACCGAGGACCGCTGCTGACTGCTCCAATACAAGTGGATGCATCCTGAGCATGCGGCAACGCGAGCGGATGGTGGGCAACAGCCGGCCTGGTGCATGGCTTAGCAGCAGATATACTGTCTTTGGCCTTGGTTCCTCGAGTTCCTTCAGGAACGCATTGGCTGCGTTGGGATTCATGTTGTCGAGCGCATCGACTATCAGGGTTCGCCACCCGGCAATCGATGGGTAGCTGTGCAGAAAATCGGCGATGTCCCGGATCTGGTCTACCACGATGGTCGAGGTTGCACTGCCCTTCCCTTCTTCCCGCGGCGCCAGAATGCGATGATCCGGGTGGGCGCCACTTTCGACAAGGCGCGCGGCAGGGTCTTCACGATCCACGTCAGCCAACCCGCGGCTGCCACTGAGAAGCTTCAAGGCAGCCCAGTCAGCAAAACGGCGCTTGCCGATCCCTTTCGGGCCGGAAATCAGCCAGGCGTGGTGCATACGCCCGGTCTCCAGCGCCTCCAGCAGCGCGGTTCTCTGTTCTTCATGGCCCACAAGCATGGGGGACGGCGTGGCACCGGCGGTCATCTTGCGCAAGCATGGAAAAGTCTTTGCGCCGGCCCATTACGAAGACTAGGGTGCTAATACCCCGGGGGGCCGCTTCACGCGCGGCTGAGAGGCAGGCAGCAGCCTGCGACCCGTTGAACCTGATCTGGTTGACACCGGCGTAGGGAGGGCTGGTTTCGACCAACGCCCCTCCCCCGCTCCAAGGAGGACTGACATGGCCGATATCGCATCCCCTCTCGAAACTGCCCGCGTGACGACGGGGCCGTTGCCGGCTTCCACCAAAATCCATGTCCCCGGGCGATTGCACCCGGATATAAGGGTGCCGCTGCGCGAGATTGCACTGGAGCCATCTGCCAAGGAGGCTGCCTTCTGGGTCTATGATACGTCAGGGCCATACAGCGATGCGGGCGTCACGATCGACATTGCGGCCGGCCTGCCAAAGCTTCGAACTGCGTGGATTGAAGCGCGCGGAGACGTGGAGCGCTATGACGGGCGGCAGGTTCGACCGGAAGACAATGGCCTGAGACGGACCGCCAGGCCCGACATCAGCCCCTTCCCCGAACCCAACATGGTGCCATTGCGAGCACGGCCAGGCCTGGCTGTGACGCAGTTGGCCTATGCTCGCCGCGGAATCATCACCCCGGAAATGGAATTCGTGGCCATCCGCGAGAACCTTGGACGCGAAGAGGCGCTCTTGACGGCGCGGGACGGGGAAAGCTTTGGCGCCGAGCTGCCAGATCATATCACGCCCGAATTCGTTCGCGACGAGATCGCCAGGGGGCGCGCCATCATTCCGTGCAACATTAACCATCCCGAACTGGAGCCGATGATCATCGGTCGCAACTTCCTCGTGAAGATAAACGCTAACATCGGGAATTCGGCTGTCGCATCGTCTGTTGCCGAAGAAGTCGACAAGATGGTCTGGTCGATCCGCTGGGGCGCAGACACGGTGATGGATCTTTCCACGGGAAAGAACATTCACGACACACGAGAATGGATCCTGCGAAATTCACCTGTGCCCATTGGCACCGTGCCAATCTATCAGGCGCTGGAAAAGGTTAACGGGGTTGCCGAGGCCCTGACATGGGAAATCTATCGCGATACCCTGATCGAGCAGGCCGAGCAGGGCGTGGACTATTTCACGATCCATGCAGGGGTTCGTCTTGCCTATGTTCCAATGACTGCAAAGCGCGTTACGGGCATTGTCTCTCGTGGTGGATCAATTTTGGCGAAATGGTGCCTTTCCCACCATAAAGAGAATTTCCTGTATACAAACTTTCGGGAAATATGTGAAATCTTAAGAGCTTATGATATTTCGTTCAGCCTTGGTGACGGGCTTCGTCCAGGGTCGATCGCGGATGCGAATGACGAGGCCCAGTTTGCCGAACTGCATACCCTGGGTGAACTGACCAAGGTTGCCTGGGATATGGATTGCCAGGTGATGATCGAGGGCCCGGGGCATGTGCCCATGCACAAGATAAAAGTTAATATGGAGAAACAGCTGGAAAGCTGTGGCGAAGCGCCATTTTATACACTTGGGCCGCTCACGACGGACATTGCGCCCGGTTATGATCATATCACGTCGGGTATCGGTGCTGCGATGATTGGATGGTTCGGCTGTGCGATGCTTTGTTACGTTACGCCAAAGGAGCACCTCGGCCTTCCCGATCGCGATGACGTTAAGGTGGGTGTGATCACCTATAAGTTGGCGGCGCACGCCGCAGATCTGGCCAAGGGGCACCCGGCCGCCCAGCTTCGGGATGATGCGTTGAGCCGGGCCCGGTTCGATTTCCGCTGGCGCGATCAATTCAACCTGAGCCTTGACCCGGAGACCGCCCAGAAGTTTCACGATGAAACGCTGCCGGCGGAAGGTGCGAAGGTTGCCCACTTCTGCTCGATGTGCGGACCAAAATTCTGCAGCATGAAGATAAGCCAGGAGGTGCGGGATTTTGCAAACCTCCAGAACAGTGAGACTTTCCTTGCCGCAGAAGACGGAATGGCAGAAAAGTCACGGGAGTTTCGCAGCAAAGGCGGAGAAATCTATCTTCCCGTGGACGGCTGACTTGCCGGGACCTGCGTGATCCTTGCGGTAGAACGCAGTCCCCGGACGCACAGGCGAACAATGGCGACTGCATGGCGCGTTATAGAGCATGGCGTGAAGGGCAGTCGCATTCGGGCGAAGCCTTGTTGGCGCTTGGAGCGACGCGAATTGAAAGTGCAAGCCGAAAGCCGGATCCGGCAAGGCTGGCGCAGTTTGCACAGACTTCTCCGGAGGGGAATGTCTCGCCTGGATGGGGAGCCCGCTTAAGAAGGCCGACGGCGACGATCAAAAATCGGGCTGATCGGGGCGTACTCCGACCAGACCCTGCCCCCTGCATCGGAAACGCTTGTGGGAGAAAAACAGGTTAGAGCAGGCGTTCCTAGGCAGCGAGGCCAAGACCCACGCTAAAAGAGCATGGTTCCAAAGCCGTAGAGACTGGTGGATACGAGAAGAAAGCCGACAAGACGGACAAGAACAGATGTTGTCAGCTTTTTGGTCAGCAAGGCCCCGAACGGAGCCGCAGCGACTGCACCGATCAGCAGCCCGAGGACAGCCGTGCCGAAAGTTTCCCAACCTAGTGCAAAAAGGAAGGTGACGGAGCTTGCCACCGCAACGAGGAACTCGGCCATGTTGACGGTACCGACAGCCTTGCGCGGCAATGCACCCTGGATGATGAGATTCGGGGTGACGATGGGGCCCCATCCTCCCCCCCCGGCAGAATCGAAGAAGCCGCCCAAAAGCCCCAGCGGGCCGACGATCTTGGGATTGCCGTGCGAACCATGGTGCTTTTGGTTTCGGACCAGGAGCACGATACCGAGGATGCCGAGATAGGTCTGGATCAGCAGCTTTGCGGTATCGACCGGAAGGCCGGTGATGAGATAGGCGCCGCCAACTGCACCGATCATGCCGGGAATTGCCAGTCGCCAGAAGAGCTTCCAGTCCACATTGCCTGCGATGGCGTGGCTGAGCCCGGAAATGGGAGCGGTGATGACCTTGACGGCGTGGATGCCGGCCGAAGCAGCCGCCGGCGGAACCCCGGTGGCGATGAGAACCGACGAAGAGATGACCCCAAAGCCGCCACCAAGCGCACCGTCGATCAGCTGGGCAACGAAGCCCACGGCGATGAAGGTGAGCAGCACGGTTTCGATTTCCATATGCCCTTGCTGGCAGCGCAGTGGCGCAGCCGCAAGATAGATGTGCTGCCTGAGACGGAACTCCCACTATGGGAAGGCTGCAGGAGACTGGATTTGAGCGCCACTTGGGATTATGGTCTGCGCCCAACGACGATGAAGGCTCAGCAATGCCAGGGGCTCTGACCAGCTATCTTTCCAGCATCCAAGCGCGGGACCCTGCCCCGCGTTCGCGGTGGGAAATTCTGAGTTATCCCGGCGTGTGGGCGGTGGGCTTTCACAAGGTCGCCCATTCGCTGTACCGAGCCGACCTGTTTCTGCTGGCGCGATTGGTGAACCATTTCAGTCGGTTCCTGACAGCTATTGATATCCACCCCGGCGCGACGATCGGGAAGAATCTGTTCATAGACCATGGTTTTGTGGTGATCGGCGAAACATCGGTTATCGGAGACAATGTGACGATCTATCAAGGCGCGACGCTGGGAGGGACGAACCCCACGAGCGGGATAGGTGGCAAGCGGCATCCGACCATCGGCAATGATGTCATCATCTCGTTGGGCGCTGCCGTGCTGGGGCCAATCACCGTTGGCAATGGTGCCAAGATCGGCGCAAATGCCGTGTTGACCAAGGATGCGCCGGCGGGCGCCACCATGATCGGCATTCCAGCCAAGCCGATTCCGGTGCTGGTGCAGGACGATGCACCCTTTGTTCCTTACGGAACGCCCTGTTCCGAGAAGTTCGACCCGGTCAGCCAGCGCTACGAAATTCTGAAGTGCGAACTGGAAACGCTGCGGGCGCGGCTGGATGCCTATGAGCGCGAAGAGCGCAGATCGACTGGCGGCGGGGCAGCTTGAGCATCGTTGCCCTGCCAGGTGCAGGCCAGGTGGTTTTCGAGCGGGCCGAGCTGGACCGGATCATGCAGTTATATGGGCAGATGGTCGCCGCAGGTGAATGGCGGGACTATGCCATCGCGTTCGAGAAGACGTGTGCGACATTTTCCGCCTTTCGCCGTGCATCGGAACGGCCTGAATTCCGGATAGTTAAGGACCCCGCGCTTCGAACGAGGCAGGGCCAGTACAGCCTTCTGGGCGAAGCCGGGCAGACGCTGAAGCGCGGCGATGACCTTGCCACGGTGCTTGCGCCGGCTGCCCGCCGCCTGCTGAAAATCGTATCCTAGAACGGATTGCGGTCTGACTGCATGCGAACGACCCTCTATCCCCTTGCTTCTGCGCATGGCTTTCCACCGAGCTGTTTCCACTTGGGCGGAATATGCTCCGGCAGGCTTGGGCGGGCTTGCTCCTTCCGAAGGTTCAGGCTGCCAGCTTCGACAGGCGCGCCAATGTTTCCTTTGCTTCTGCGAGCGTGCGATTGACGATATCCTCGCAGCTGAGGATTTCGTGGATTGCCCCCCCGCCCTGGCCGGCTGCGAGGCACTGGAAGGCAGGGTCCACATTGTCGACGACGCCCGCGATGGGCCCGAGCCGGTTGAGCTGAACCGATTCCATGACCTGAAGGGGAAAGGGCTTGGCCTCCTTGGTGAGATACTCGTCTGTTGTCCGGTTGCGGATGGCGCGGAGTGTTTTCCCCGTGAAACCGCGCGATACGACCGTGTCGGCTTCCGTCATGCCGAGGATCGCATCCTTGTAGGCCTGTCCGGCGTGGGCTTCTGTGCTGGCGATGAAGCGGGTGCCCATCCAGACACCCTGGCAGCCCATGGCAAGCGCTGCGGCGAGACCGCGGCCATCGAAGAGGCCGCCGGCGGCAATGACCGGGATATCTACAGCATCAACGACCTGTGGCCAGAGCGCGATGGAGGCGACGGTACCGGTGTGCCCTCCCCCCTCGGTGCCTTGCGCGATCACCGCGTCGCAACCGGCCTGTTCGGCCTTTCGGGCATGATCGACCTTGCCGACCATCGCCATGACGAGGACTCCGGCATCCTTCAGCTGCTGCACGATCGGATAGGGGACGCCCAGCCCCGCAATGAAGGCCCTCGCGCCATTGGCGATTATGATATCGACCGCCGCTGTCAGGCTTTCGGGCTGAGCTGCGAGCAGGTCGACGCCGAAGGGCTTGTCTGTCAGCGCGCGGACCTGTTGCATCTGCGCTTCGATCATCTTGGGCGAAACACCCGCCATTCCGAGCGAGCCGAAGCCGCCAGCATTGGAGACGGCGGCACAGACCTCGGCATAGGATACACCGCCCATCCCGGCCAGCAGGATAGGGTGTTCGACACCGAGCATGTCGCAGATAGGAGTCCGAAGGGTCATGTCAGGCTGCCTTTTTCGCTGCGTTACCATAGAAGGTCTCGGCCTTGGCGGCCATGTCCCGCAGCAGCTGCGGCGGGGCAAAGCGCTCTCCATGTTGCTGGGCAAGATGGTCGAGAGCTTGAACGACGGTATTAAGGCCGATGGTGTCCATCGCCGAAAACGGCCCGCCGGTTTGGGGCATGAATCCCCAGCCGAAGATCGCGCCGAGATCGCCGTCTTCCGGTGTTTCCAGCACGCCTTCGGCAAAACAGCGGGCAGTTTCAACCAGCTGGCGATAGAGCAGGCGTTCTTTCACATCGGCAGGGGTGGGCTGACTGGCGGAGACCGGGAACTGGGCCGACAGCTCGGGCCAGAGATGCTTTGGGCTGCCATCTTCCGGATAGGCATAGAAGCCCTTGCCGTTCTTGCGGCCGTGGCGGCCAAGCTCCATCATACGTTCAATGACGGCTTCTCCCGGCCCAGCCTTGTAGGCATCGCCCAAGTCCATTTTCGTTTGCTGGCCGACCTTGTAGCTGAGATCGAGACCTACTTCATCGTTCACGGCGAGCGGGCCGACGGGCATGCCCATCTGCCTGGCGACATTCTCGACCAGTGCCGGGGTCACGCCTTCGCCCAGCATGGCGAGGCCTTCCTGCACGAAGGTACCGAAGCAGCGCGACGTGTAGAAACCGCGGCTATCGTTCACGACAATTGGTGTTTTCTTGATTTGAGCGACATAGTCCAGAGCCTTTGCAATGGCTTCCGGGCCAGTCTTCTTGCCGACTATTATCTCGACGAGGGGCATCTTCTCGACCGGGGAGAAGAAGTGGATACCAACGAAATTCTCCGGCTTTGACCAGGCTTCGGCGAGGCCGGTGATGGGCAGCGTGGAGGTGTTTGACCCGAAGATCGTGTCGGCGCCGACCACGGCCTCGGTCGCCTTGGTTACGTCGGCCTTGATTTCGCGGGTTTCGAAGACAGCCTCGATGATGAGGTCGCAGCCCTTCAAGTCTTCGTAGTTTGTCGTCGTGTGGATGCGACCAAGGATTTCGGCGGTTTTTTCCGGCGATGTGCGGCGCTTGGCGAGCCTGTCGGCGGTATATTGCTTGCCCTTGTCGGCTGCGGATTGGTCCCGATCGAGCAGGACGACTTCGATTCCGGCCTGGGCAGACACCATGGCGATCCCGGCACCCATGAGGCCGGCGCCCAGCATGCCGACCTTCTTCGTTCTCATCTGCGGCACATTCTTCGGCCTGCGGGCACCCTTTTCCGCGGCCTGCTTGGAGACGAAGAGCGAGCGGATCATGTTGGAGCATTGCGGATCTGCGACGATCTTTGCGAAGTATTTGGATTCCAGGCGCAGCGCGGTATCAAATGGAAGCTGTGCGCCCTCATAAACACAGCTGAGGATCGCCTTGATCTGGTTCATGTTTCCCTGGGATTGCTTGTGCGCCATAGCGTTTGCGCCAATGAACGTCTGCGCAAAATTAGGGTTCATGGCGCCGGCACCGCCGGGGAATTTGAAGCCCTTCTCGTCCCACGGCTGGGTGAACTTCTTGGGGTTGGCCTTCACCCAGGCCTTGGCCCGATCGACGATCTCGGCGAGCGGCGCGACTTCGTGCACGACGCCGAAACCGAGCGCTTCCTGCGGGCTCATGTTTTTGCCCTGCAGCAGATACATGAGGGCTGACTGGACGCCCATTATGCGCGGAAGCCGCTGGGTGCCGCCGGCTCCGGGAAACAGGCCGACGAGCACTTCGGGGAGGCCGAGCACGATCTTGGGGTTATCCGCCACGACACGGTAGTGGCAAGCGAGCGCGATTTCGAGCCCGCCGCCGAGCGCAAGGCCGTTGAGGGCAACTGCCACAGGCTTGCCAGCGGTTTCGAGGCTGCGGAGCAGATTCTGGAGGCTGGAAACGCCTTCGAAAAGCTGTGCCATCTTCGACTTGCCGGCAGATCCGGCGGACGCCACATCGCCTTGGAAGTTCATGCCCTTCAGGTCAGCGCCGGCGACGAAGCCCGATGGCTTGCCCGAGGTGAGAACAGCGCCTTTCACGGCCTCGTCCTCCTTTATGCGCTGGACGGCGGCGGCGAGATAGGTCGCCAGATCGGCGTTGATGACATTCATCGACAGGCCGGGGCAATCGATGGTGAGGAGCAAGATGCCATCGGCATCGAGGGTTTGGGTGATGGCGCTGGTGGTCATGTGATGTCTCCCGAATGGTTATGGCGAGGGCCGCCGCAAAAAACCGGCCCTGCTAGCCTCAGATGCGCTCAATGACTGTTGCCGTGCCCATGCCCGCGCCGACGCAGAGCGTGACAAGTGCGGTCTGCTTGCCCGTGCGCTCGAGCTCGTCGAGCACGGTGCCCAGGATCATGCCGCCGGTAGCACCGAGCGGGTGACCCATGGCGATGGCGCCACCATTCACATTCATTTTTTCGTGCGGGATATCAAGCGCCTGCATCATACGCAGGACGACTGAAGCGAAGGCTTCGTTCAGCTCGAAGAGGTCGATATCGGCAACGGTCATGCCGAGGCGCTTCAGCAGCTTTTCCGTGACGAGTGCCGGGCCTGTCAGCATGATGGCAGGCTCCGACCCGATGCTGGCCATCCCGCGGATGCGGGCGCGGGGCTTCAGGCCGTATTTCGCGCCGATCTCCCGGTTGCCGACGAGGACGGCGGAGGCTCCATCGACGATGCCAGATGAGTTGCCGGCGTGGTGAACGTGGTTGATCCGCTCGATTTCCGGGTAGCGCATCAGAGCGATAGCGTCGAAGCCGGGCATCTGTTCGCCGATCGCCTGGAAAGCGGGCGCAAGGCTGGCGAGGGACTGCATGTCAGTCTGTGGGCGCATATACTCGTCATGCGCGAGTACGGTTTCGCCGATGACGTCCTTTACGGGGATGATTGAGTTCGAGAAACGTTTTTCTCCCCAAGCTTTTGCAGCACGACGCTGAGATTCCACCGCATAGGCATCCACATCGTCGCGGCTGAAGCCATACTTGGTGGCGATGAGGTCTGCGCCGACGCCCTGGGGCACGAAATAGGTCTTGAAAGCGACGGCCGGATCCATCGGCCAGGCACCGCCATCCGAACCCATCGGGATGCGCGACATGCTTTCGACACCACCGCCAATGGCAAATTCGGCTTCACCCGAGATGACCTTGGCGGCTGCAATATTCACGGCCTCGAGGCCCGAGGCGCAGAAGCGGTTGATCTGGACGCCGGCGGTCGTTTCGGCATAGTCGGCATTCAGCACGGCGACGCGCGCTATGTCGGAGCCTTGTTCGCCAACGGGGGCTACGCAGCCCAGCACGACATCATCGACATCTGCGGTGTCGATCCGGGTGCGATCGCGGATCGCCTGCAGCACTTGTGTGGCAAGCTGGATCGGCGTGATTTCGTGGAGTTTGCCATCCTTGCGGCCCTTGCCGCGCGGTGTCCGTACGGCGTCGTAGATGAAGGCTTCGGCCATTATAACTCTCCCAGGGATATTGCGTGTCCGATACGCTTGCCTCGTCGCGGGGCAAGCTGGTGCAAAAGTCAGAAACTTGATTCCGGCATTGCCATCAGTGTTTCAGCGCCGGCTTTCACCTGGGCTGCAAGACTATCGACGTCTGGCAGCTGGCGTTCGAAGAAATGCCGCGCTGTCAACAACTTGGCTTCGAAGAAGGCCTTGTCTTCGGTGCCGTCTGCCAGCGCTTCATGGCTTGCGCGTTCCATGACCAGCCAGAAGGTTCCGAAGGTGACAAGCGCCATCATGCGGAGATAGGCGGTGGCGCCGGCGCCGGCATTGTCGGGGTTGGCCATGCCGTTTTGCATGAGCCACAGCGTCGCGCCCTCAAGCTTCGCCCTGGCGGCGGCCAGAGCATCGGCGTGGGCTTTCGTGCGGCCATCTTCATGGGCATCGGCGACTGCGTCATCGACCATCTGAAAGAAGGCGCGCAGGGCTCGTCCGCCGTTCTGCGCCAGCTTGCGGCCGACAAGGTCGAGCGCCTGGATTCCGTTGGCGCCTTCATAAATCATTGCGATCCTTGCATCGCGGACGAACTGCTCCATGCCCAACTCTGCGATGTAACCGTGGCCACCGAACACCTGCTGGGCGTTGGTGGCGTGGGCAAAGCCTTCATCGGTGAGGTAGGCCTTGATCACGGGAGTGATAAGCGATAGAATATCATCTGCTGCTTCGCGCTCTTCGGGGGTTGCGGCCTTGTGCGACAGATCTGCCTGAAGCGCTGCCCACAGGCAGAGCGCGCGGGCACCCTCGTTAAAGGCGCGGGCGTCGAGCAGCATCCGGCGGACATCGGGGTGAACAAGGATGCTGTCGGCCTTGGCGTCGGGGTTTTTGGGGCCGGTCAATGCCCTGCCCTGCAAACGGTCCTTCGCGTAGGCGACGGCGTTCTGGTAGGCCACTTCGGATTGGGCGAGGCCCTGCCCGCCGACGCCGAGGCGGGCCACATTCATCATGATGAACATGGCCTTCAGGCCCTTCATCTCCTCGCCGACGAGATATCCGGTCGCGCCGTCATAGTTCATCACGCAGGTGCTGTTGGCGTGGATGCCCATCTTGTGCTCGATGGAGCCGCAGGACAAGCCGTTGCGTTCGCCGAGCGTACCGTCCGGATTGACCAGGAATTTTGGGACGATGAAGAGCGAGATACCTTTCACGCTGTCGGGCGCGCCGGGGGTTTTTGCGAGCACGAGGTGAATGATGTTGTCGGCAAGATCATGCTCTCCCGATGAAATGAAGATCTTGGTGCCGGTGATCTTCCAGCGTCCGTCCCCCAGCGGTTCGGCGCGGGTGTTGATGAGGCCGAGGTCTGTTCCGCACTGGGGTTCCGTCAGGTTCATGGTGCCAGTCCAGCGGCCGGATACCATGTTGGGCAGATAGGTTGCCTTCTGTTCCTCGGATCCCGCGACGTGAATTGCGCTGACGGCACCCATGGTGAGGCCCGGGTACATGGAAAAGGCCATGTTGGCCGAGCACTGGAATTCCTCGAACGCGGAGCCCAGCACATGCGGCAGGCCTTGCCCCCCATATTCCTTCGGGCTCATCAAGGTGCCCCATCCGCCCGCGACAAAGGCCTTGTAGGCTTCCTTGAAACCTGTTGGCGTGGTCACGCTCCCATCCGGATGGCGGGTGCAGCCCTGCTTGTCGCCCACCTGGTTCAGCGGCTGGAGAACGCCTTCCACAAACTTGGCGCCTTCATCCAGAATCGCCTGCACCATGTCAGGGGTCGCTTCCGCAAAGCCCGGCAGATTCTGGTAGCGATCGAGACCGACGACGTGTTTCAGGACGAACTGCGTGTCCTTCACAGGGGCGCGATAAGTGGCTGGCATGGTCAAGGCTCCATTGGCGATTGCGCCGGCGCGCGGCCGGACGGGCTAGTCAGATCTTGTCTTCGAGCGTTCGGCAGAAATCGGTGAGTTCTGCGATGGTGGCGTCAAGCGCGGCGCGCTGGGTTTCCAGCGCCGTGATGCGTTCGCGGCTTTTTTCGAGCGTGGCTTTCAGCTGTGCGGCGCGGGACTGGCCGGGGGCGTACATGTCCAGCAGTTCGCGGATGTCGGTTAGGCTGAAGCCGACGGCGCGGCCGCGCAGGATCCAGGCGAGACGCGCCCTGTCTGCCCGGGAAAAGAGGCGCTGCGACCCGCGCCTTGTGGGGTGAATGAGGCCTTCGCCTTCATAGAAACGGATCGTGCGCGGCGTGACATCATATGCACGCGCAAGATCGCTGATGGTAAAGCTTTCGGCCTGGGCCGGAGCGCATGTCTCGCCCGCGTGTGGCTGGGCAGCCAAGCTGACAGACGCCATCAACGAACCCTCCATCACCCGAGCATCGGACGCGTTCGCTCTAAAGTAACCTTTACGTTCACGTCAATCAGGGGATGGGAACAAGGTGGTGGCTGACCCGCCGCAATGGACCCTCCTCCACGGCGACGGGCAGCGCACTTTACCGACCCTGAAAAACAACGAGCCCGATACGCCGGCACGCCATGGAACGTGCTTACGGCACCGCGCCCCGTTTGTTTAGTCACTTATTGTGACATCAGCGGCGCTCATCCGCTATCCAGAGCCAGTTGGCGCAGCTGTGTGTTGCCGTGAATGTGAACACCGGGCACGGCTGTGCCGGACAGCCGAATGATGGCCGTTGCGATTGTTCTGGCCGGGATTGCACCGAACTGCGTAAGGCCGCCTACCAGCAGCGGATTCAGCACGGGTGCCAGGCGCTGCATCAGGGTTTCCATCGGCCGGCTTTCAGCCCGTGCGCCCAGGATGAGCCCGGGCCGGATCAGATCGAGTTGTTCGAACCCCATGGCCCGGGCACCCACTTCAGCTTCGCCTTTCACGCGGGAATAGAATGCGGCTGCCGCCGGATCCGAGCCAACCGCGGTGATGAGGACGGCGTGCCGGGCCCCTGCCTTTCGGGAGGCCAGCAGGAAAGCCAGGACGGCATCATGATCGACCGCGCGGAATGCGTCCCGGCTTCCGGCGGTTGCGATGGTGGTGCCAAGCGCGCAGATTGCGGTTTCAGCCTGTGGCAGCGGCGGGAGGGCCGCGAAATCAACCAGCATGTCGACAAGTTGCGGGTGTACGGTGCCTGAAGCCCTGCGCCCAACGCACACCACGGGCTGCCCCTTTGCCAGCAAGCCGGACAGCAGCTTTCCGCCCACAAGGCCCGTGGCCCCCGCCAGCAACACGGTCATCCGGCAGGCACTAGTAGATCGTTTTCAAGCTTGCGGAAAAAGCAGCTGGGTGCGCCGGTGTGGCAGGCGGGACCAGCGGGCTTGGCTTTCAGCCAAAGGCAATCCTGATCGCAATCGACCAGGATTTCCATCACCGACAGCACATGGCCAGACGATTCGCCTTTCATCCACAAGGCGCGGCGCGAGCGGGACCAGAAGTGCGCCCTCCCCGTCTCGCGTGTTTTTGCTATGGCTTCTGCGTTCATATGCGCGACCATCAAAAGTTCGCCGGTTTCGGCGTGGGTGACAACAGCCGTCAGCAGGCCTGCGGCATCGAATTTGGGTTGGAACATGTCTGCCATGTCGTGAAGCGTTACAACCAAAAGACAGATTGCCTAGCGACAAATCACGCATGAGCCCCTAAGGGCCGCGCATGCGAACGGCTCTTGGCGAGCGGTTCCCCATCAGCGTGGACGGGCAGGCAGGACCATGGCGACGGAATCCGGTAGCGGCACACCTGGTGGCGGCATCAGCCCGCTGACCACGCACCCCTTCGATGATGACAAGCTGCGCGAGGAATGCGGGGTCTTCGGTGTGTGGGGTATACAGCAATCTGCGGCGATGGTGGCGCTTGGGCTGCATGCGCTGCAGCACCGCGGGCAGGAAGCCGCCGGCATCGTGAGTTTCGACGGTGCAGAATTCCATGTCCACCGGGCGATGGGGCATGTGGCGGGCAATTTTGACCGGCCAGAGATCATCGAGCGGCTGGCAGGCCAAGCCGCGATCGGTCACAACCGCTACTCCACCACCGGCGAAACAGCGCTTCGCAACGTCCAGCCACTGTTTGCGGACCTGTCTCTCGGCGGGTTTGCCGTGGCGCACAATGGCAATCTTTCCAACGCGATGACACTGAAGGCCGAGCTCATTCGGCGTGGATCGATCTTCCAGTCGACATCCGATACGGAGGTGATCATCCATCTTGTAGCGACATCCACCTTCCGCACCTTGCTGGACCGCTTCATCGATGCACTGAAACAGGTGGAAGGCGCCTATTCGCTGATCTGCATGACGGGTGAAGGCATGATTGCCTGCCGCGATCCTCTGGGAATCCGGCCGCTGGTGCTGGGAAAGCTTGGCGAAGCCTATATTCTGGCATCGGAAACCGTGGCCCTGGATATCGTGGGGGCGAGTTTCGAGCGCGAGGTCGAGCCGGGTGAGCTGATCGTTATCAACGACAGCGGCCTGAAATCGTTGATGCCGTTCGCGCGCAAACAGCCCCGGCCCTGCATCTTCGAGCAGGTTTATTTCTCGCGGCCCGACAGCTTTTCGGGTGGCCTGTCGGTCTATCAGGTTCGCAAGTCCATCGGTGCAGAGCTGGCAGCCGAGGCGTCCGTCGATGCCGACATGGTGGTGCCGGTGCCTGATTCGGGAACACCGGCGGCAATCGGTTATGCCCAGGCGGCGGGGATTCCGTTCGAGCTGGGGATCATCCGTTCGCACTATGTGGGCCGCACCTTCATCCAGCCTGGCGACCAGATCCGCCACTTGGGCGTGAAGCTGAAGCACAATGCCAACCGCGCAATGATCGCGGGCAAACGGCTTGTGCTGATCGATGATTCGGTGGTGCGCGGAACAACGTCGGTGAAGATTGTGCACATGCTGCGGGAAGCGGGGGCTGCCGAGGTGCACCTGAGAATCGCAAGCCCGCCGACCGAGAACAGCTGCTTTTACGGCGTCGACACACCAGAACGCTCCAAGTTGCTGGCAGCGCAGATGAATATGGAAGCGATGCGCGCGTATATCGGCTGCGACAGCTTGGCGTTCATCTCCATCGACGGGCTGTATCGTGCGCTGGGCCAGGCGCGCCGAAACCATAGCGCCCCGCAATATTGCGATGCCTGCTTTACGGGCGATTACCCGACCCGGCTGACCGATCAGGAAGGCCTTCAGGTGTCCCCGCAGCTGGGCCTTTTGACCAGGGAACATGCATGACGGCCGAAGACAGACTCGCACTGGTGACAGGTGCGAGCAAGGGAATTGGTGCTGCAATCGCAAAGCGACTGGCGGCTGATGGCTATCATGTGATTTTGACGGCCCGCACCGAAGCAGGACTGATAGAGACCGAAGATGCAATTCACGCAGCTGGCGGAACGGCGACCATCGCGCCGGTCGATCTGCTGAACGGCGACGATATCGACAAGCTGGCGACCGCGATCGGAGCCCGCTGGGAGAAGCTGGACGTGCTGGTGCTGAATGCGGCGACGCTGGGCACTCTGACACCACTGGCGCATGCGTCGCCCAAGGAGTTCGACACCGTGATGGCGCTGAACGTGACGGCGCAATGGCGGCTGATCCGCGCGTTCGACACGATGCTGCGATCGGGTCGGGGGACGGTAGTTGCCGTGACATCTTCGGTTGCGAACCGGGCCGAAGCCTATTGGGCCCCCTATTCCGCGTCGAAAGCAGCGCTTGAGAATATGGTGGGCGTATACGCCGAAGAGATGCGCGCGCTGGGCGTGAATGTGCTGGTTGTCGACCCGGGTGGAACCCGCACGACAATGCGGGCTCGGGCGTTCCCGGGCGAGGACCCGAAAACGTTGAAGACGCCGGATGTTGTTGGTGATGCGATTGGCCAGGCGCTGCTCGGCCTCCCGCCAGGACTGTCGCGGCTCAGGGTGGCGAAGGACGGGGCGGTATCCTTGTCTCAGGCGGCCTGACGGCGGTTCAAGGCGCTTTCCTGACAAAAACCCTCTTCCCCGCGAGCCAGGTTTCCTCGACGACGACCTGATGAAGCTCGGCTGGTGAAATGGTAAAGGGATCACGATCCAGCAGGATGAAATCCGCCCAGCGGCCGGGTTCGAGCGAACCCACCTTATCTTCCATGAGGCCCGCGTGGGCTGCATCGACCGTGAAGCCTGCCACGGCCTGTTGCAAGGACATCGCCTGATCGACGCGCCACCCGCCGGGGGGCTGGCCTTCCCTGTCCTGCCGGGTGACGGCTGCATGGAGGCCGTAGAAGGGATTTGCGGGTTCGACCGGAAAATCCGACCCAAGCGCAAGCCGCGCTCCCGCCTTGCGGAGCGCGGCGTAAGCGTAGGCGCCTTCCAGCCTTTGGGCGCCTACCCTGTTCTGGGCCATTGCCTTGTCGGATGTGGCGTGGACGGGCTGGACGGAGGCGATGATCTTGAGCTCTGCGAAGCGCGGAATATCAGCAACATCGATCACTTGCGCATGTTCGATGCGGTTGCGAAAGCCGTCGCCGTAGGTCGGGCGAATTTCGGCAAAGCTATCGAGCGCCTGCCGGTTTGCTGCGTCGCCGATTGCGTGGACAGCGACCTGATAACCAAGGAAATTGGCCCGGCTGAACAGGTTTTTCTGCTTGGTGTCGTCCAGGAATTGCAGCCCGCGCGATGTGGGCTGATCGGAATAGGGCTTCAGAAGCCACGCACCGCGGCTGCCCAGCGCGCCATCTCCCATAAGCTTCACGCCCTGCAGACGCAGGCGGTCCTCATAGAGCCAGCGCGTGGGCCTGAGTGGGCTGATCGCTTCGATTGCCTCCATGCCGCCCGCATAACCGGTTATCCGCGCCGTCAGCCGCCCTTCATCGCCGAAGCTGCGATACAGCATCCACGCTTCCGGGCTGACGCCCATGTCGTGAACGCCGGTAAGCCCAACCGATGCCATGTGCTTCAACGCGGCTTCGAGTGCCTGTTCCTGCTCGCCTGCGCTGGGCTTGGGGATTATTTTAGTCACGAGCGCCATCGCCTTGTCTACAAGGACACCGGTGGGGTTTCCCGCTGCATCGCGCTGGATGGCCCCGCCCGGTGGGTCCTTGGTCGTCTTCGTGATGCCAGCCGCCTTCAGCGCGGCGCGGTTTGCCCAGCCCGCATGCCCATCCACCCGCCTGAGCCATACCGGGCGCGCGGAATGGGCGGCATCCAGTTCGGCAGCGGTTGGAAACCGGCCCAGACCCCAGCTTTCCTGGTTCCAGCCGGCGCCCAGAACCCAAGGCGACGCTGCGGTCTTTGCGGCATAGGCCGAAATGCGCATCTGAGCGTCTGCCAGGCTGGTTGCGGGTGCCAGATCCAGCCGCAGAAGGCCTTCGCCCAGGTGCATGACATTGCCATGGGCATCGATCAGGCCCGGAAACAGCGTCTGCCCCTTTGCATCGAGTTTGTAATCACCAGCCGCCAGCTTCGGATCGGCGGCGCCGCGCGGCAGGGTGGCGAGCACTTTGCCATCATCGCCCACCAACAGGCCGGCAAAGCGCCTCAGGCTTCCATTCTCGTCCAGCGTGTAGCCGTTTGCGTTGACGATCAGGGTCTTTGCGGCATCTGCCGGCCCTGCCAGCAACAAGGCGATCGCGGCCAATGCAGCGCGGATCATGCGAGCCTCCGGATAAGGGACGATGTGTCGTTGCGCGCGCCGCCCAATTTCTGGACATCGGCGTAGAACTGGTCGACCAGCGCGGCGACGGGAAGGCTGGCACCGTTGGCGCGCGCTTCGGCCAGCACGAGGCCGAGATCCTTGCGCATGAGATCGACAGCGAATCCGAAATCGAACCGGCCCTCCATCATGGTGCGGGCCCGATTGTCCATCTGCCAGCTCTGGGCGGCACCCTGCCCGATTGCATCGATCAGCGCATCGGTATCGAGCCCGGCCCTGGTGGCAAAATGCAGCGATTCCGCAAGGCCCTGGACCACCCCGGCAATGGCGATCTGATTTGCCATTTTCGCCAGCTGGCCGTGGCCCGCTTCCCCGATGCGGACAATACGGCGACCATAGGCCTGGAGAATGGGTGTTGCCGCGCACACCGCAGCCTCGGTACCGCCGCACATGATGGCGAGCTGTCCGGCTTCTGCCCCTGCCTGCCCACCTGACACCGGAGCATCGACACACGCGATGCGCGGGTTGCAGCTTGCGAGCGTTCGCGCGAGTTCGGCGGACACCGTGGAATGATCGATGAATAGCGCGCCATCGGCAAGCGACTGGAACCCGCCTTCGGGCCCGACCGTAACTTGCCGGACATCATCGTCATTGCCGACACAGGTTATCAGCGCGTCGGAGCCGATCGCTGCTTCGGCGACGGTGGCGCAAGGTATCCCGCCACAGGCCGCTGCGAAACGCCGGGCCGTTTGCGCGGTGCGATTGAACAGGCGAAGCTGGTGTCCGGCTGCAACGAGGTGGCGGGCCATAGGCCAACCCATCACGCCAAGCCCCACAAATGCGATGGTTCCCATGATGCTGCCATGCCGCCTGCTGTTCGCCAGCGCAACCGCCACCGTTTGCAGGCGATGCGGCAATGCTCTAGGCGGGCGCTGACCGGATCAAGCAGGCTGTTTCACGCCTGTTGGTCATTGCCTGTCATTCCTTCTTGCAGCGGAACTTCGCATGGCCAGCCTGTCTCCTCCTTCCGAAACTCCGGCAGATGCACCTTTGGCGATTTCTGCCGACGATGTGAAAGCGGCCGCCAGGGCCATTGCGGGCCAGGTCGTGCGCACGCCGACGCTGGAATCGAAGACCCTTTCAGAGTTGACCGGTGCCCGGATTTTTCTGAAGTTCGAAAACCTTCAGTTCACGGCAGCCTACAAAGAGCGCGGAGCATTGAACCGGCTGCTGTCTTTGAATGCGGACGAGCGCAAGCGTGGCGTGATCGCGATGTCTGCCGGCAACCATGCGCAGGGCCTTGCCTATCACGCCAAGCGGCTGGGCATCCCGTCGACCATCGTGATGCCGCGCTTCACGCCGATGATCAAGGTGCAGCAGACCGAAAGCCACGATGCCGAAGTGATCCTGCATGGCGAGAAGCTAGAGGAAGCAACCGCCCACGCGCAGCTTGTGGCAGAGCGGCGCGGCCTTGTGTTCGTGCATCCGTTCGACGACCCGATGGTGATGGCGGGCCAGGGGACAGTTGCGCTGGAAATGTTCGAGGATGTGCCGGAAATCGACACGCTGGTCATTCCGATCGGCGGCGGGGGCCTGATTTCGGGCTGTGCCGTGATAGCCTCCGAGATGGCGCCCAAGTGCGATATCATCGGGGTCGAGGCTGATCTCTATCCATCGATGCGGGCAACGCTTCGGGGCGAACCTGTCGTGGCCGACGGCGATACACTTGCCGAAGGCATCGCCGTGAAGACGCCCGGCACATTGACATTGCCCGTCGTGCGCAAACTGGTATCGGACATTCTGCTCGTTTCGGAGCGCGATATGGAGCGCGCCGTATCCATGCTGCTCGCCATCGAGAAGACCGTTGTGGAAGGCGCGGGTGCTGCGGGGCTTGCTGCCATGCTTGCGAACCCGCGGCCATTTCGCGGCCGCACGGTCGGACTGATCCTGTGCGGCGGAAACATCGACACCCGCCTTCTGGCAAATGTGCTGCTGCGGGATCTCGCGCGATCGGGTAGGCTGGCGCGGCTGCGAATCCGGCTGAAGGATCGGCCGGGTCAGCTGTATGGCGTGGCGCGCGTGTTCGATCAGCAGCAGGTGAACATCCTGGAAGTTTCGCATCACCGAATTTTTACGAATCTGCCTGCCAAGGGGCTGATGACCGAAATCGAGTGCGAAACCCGCGGGGCGGACCATCTGGAGCGGCTGATCGAGGCGCTCAGGGCATCAGACTACGAAGTGACCCGCGTGGAGCTGGGCTGAAGAAATATTGTTCCGAAATGGGTCCTCTTTGCCGTCTGTTAATGCTGTTCCTTACTAGGCGATGATGGCCCGCATCCACTAGTATCACAGGCGTGGCACGATGGTGGGATCGTCCGCGAAGTTTCAAATCGTTGCCCGGCGTGCCTTCCCGGCACAAAGGGTGGTTGGTTCGGAATCGGCAGGAATAGTGCAAGTTCCCGGCTTCGACGAAGCCTCGAGCGATTGCGCACCCCCAACGAGTTGTGCATCATTTGCATCCTGCTCCTGAAAAGGGGCGAGGTGCGGGGGGGGGTCAGGATGCGGTCTGGGCGATTTGCGCGTGGTGATTGAGGGTCTTGAGCGGCAGCGGCACCGGGTGGAAGCCCGGTACGTGTGGATGGTGGCAACCACCATGCCGGGGCTTCACAATCGGGGCCGCTGTACGGCGGGTGGCGATGTCGCATGGTCTCGCACCGTCCGCGTGCATGGTGTAGCAGTGGACATGGCCTTTCCATGCTTCGCAGGTGCCTTGGTGGCAGGCTTTGCACCGGGTGCTTGCGTATGACCGACCAACCGACACGATTTCCACGTTTTTTCGTGACAGCAGAAAGCCCCTGCCCGTATCTGCCGGGACGAACCGAGCGCAAGGTGTTCGCCGAACTGAGGGGGCCTGACGCGCAACGAATGAGCGAGGGGCTTGGCCGAATCGGGTTCAGGCGCAGCCAGAATGTTGTCTACCGGCCGAGCTGCGACGGGTGCACGGCTTGTGTGTCCGTCCGCATCGTGGCCAATCACTTCACCCCATCGCAATCCCAGCGCCGGCTGATTCGCCGCAACGCCGATCTGGACGTTGCCGCATGCGACCCCTGGGCGACCGAGGAACAGTTCGATCTGTTGCGGCGCTACCTGAAGGACCGGCATCCACGTGGCGGCATGGCCAGCATGGATGGCTATGATTTCGCCGAAATGATCGAGACGTCGCCCGTGGACACCGTTGTGGTCGAGTATCGCGAACCTTCCGTCGACGGACGTCCGGGAAAGCTGGTCGGCGCATGCCTGACGGACAAGCAGTCCGACGGGTTGTCCATGGTTTACAGCTTTTACGATACCGGGCCGGGCGCCCGCCCCGGGCTGGGCACCTACCTAATCCTTGACCATGTCCTGCGCGCGGCACAGGTGGGCATGCGCTACATCTATCTGGGTTACTGGGTCGATGGCTCCCCCCGGATGGATTACAAGCGGCGCTTCACCCCGTTGGAAATGCTGACTCCGCACGGGTGGCGGCTGATGCCCCAGGATGCTGCCGAAAAGACGCAGGACAAGCGCAAACAGAGACAGTGTGCCCCAATCGACTGACAGCGCCCTTTGGGTTACGATGCACAGATGTCCATGACCGCCGACCAGGAAAATATAGCCCTCTTCGGGACGCTTGCAGCCGACTGGTGGGACCCTGAGGGCGCATCCAAGCTGCTGCACCGGATCAACCCGGCCCGGCTCGGCTTCATCCGGGATGCTGCCATCGGTCATTTCGGCACATCCCCAAGGGCGCGGCGCGCGCTGGACGGGCTGCATGCACTGGATGTGGGGTGCGGTGGCGGACTGGTGGCGGAGCCGCTTGCGCGCATGGGCGCGACCGTAACCGGGATCGATGCCGGCGAGGATGTGATTGCCGCCGCACGAGCACACGCGGCTGGACAGGATCTGGCCATCGATTATCGCGCCGGCGATGTGTTGCGGCTTACAGACGAAATGCCGGGCCAGTTCGATCTCGTGACGTGCCTGGAAGTGCTGGAGCATGTGGCCGATGTGCCGGCATTTCTGGCAGCGCTTCGAAAACTGCTGAAGCCGGGTGGCCTGCTGGTGTTTTCCACCCCGAACCGCACTACGATGAGCTGGGCTGTTCTGATAGTCGGGGCGGAGCAGATCATGAAGCTGATTCCCAAGGGCGGACATGCGTGGAAGCAGTTTCTGACCCCCGATGAATTGACCCAGCGCCTTGCGGTTGCAGGCTTTGTGGCCGGAGACATAAAGGGACTGACCTGGACACCTTCCAAAGGTTTCATCGTAAACGATGATGTTCAGGTTAACTACATAGGGACTGCTGTTCCGGCCTGAGTGGCCGTCGCAATCGCCCTGAAGTTTGTGAGGCTGGTGTGCCTTGGCTTGCGGGTGCATCCAGCCCTGGAAGGAGCATGCAATGACCGACCATCTTCTGGGGATCCACCATTCAGCTTTCCGGTGCCGTGATGCCGAGGAAACACGGGCCTTCTACGAGGATGTACTGGGGCTTCCGGTGGCTGCGGCGTTGGCGTTCGAAGAGGAGCCCGGCAGCGGCAAGCCGCACCCCTATGTTCACATTTTCTTTCGCCTGCCCGACGGAAACTTCGTTGCATTCTTCGATGCGCCCGACAGCGCGAAGCCGGACCATTTCCGCCCGGCGCACGGCTTTGACCGGCACATCGCGTTCGAGGTCGGAAGCGTGGAAAGGCTGGCGGCGTGGAAGGAGCGGCTGGATGCGGCTGGTGTGGCCTGTTTTGGGCCGGTCGATCATCATTTCGTGCAGTCGCTCTACATGTGGGACCCCAACGGCCTGCAAGTGGAAATTACTGCGCGCATGCCGGACCATGACCCGATCCTGAAGGCCGAAGAGACCAGTGCGCGCAGCATATTGGCCGAGTGGACCGCACGCACAGCGGCTGCGAAATCGGCGCTGAAGGCGTGAGTTTTGCCCATATTCCGCTCCATCTGATCTTTGAAGAGCCGGTCACCGTTCGGGACAGCTATGGCGGCATTGCAGGGATCGTTGCGCTGCAAGCGCACCATCTGAAGCCCCAAACGCCTTCGGACACCCTTGTCATCTTCATGCACCCGATGGGGATCATGCATTATTTGCCGATGCCAATCGGCCTGGCCATGGCCGGCGTGCACTGCCTGAGCGCGGTGTCGCGCTACCCGAACAACGATTCGGCATTGATCCTTGAAAAGGTGTGCGCAGATCTTGGCCATTGGGTGCGTTATGCGCGCAACAAGCTGGGCTATAAGCGCATCGTGCTGGGCGGATGGTCTGGCGGGGGCTCGCTTTCGCTGTTCTATCAGTCGCAGGCGGTGCGGCCACGGATCACCCACACGCCTGCGGGCGACCCGGTGGACCTTTCCGGGCTGATCCCGGCGGATGGAATGCTGTTGTTGGCGGCGCATGTCAGCAGGTCCGGCACGTTGACCGAATGGCTGGACCCTTCGATCACGATCGAGACCGATCCGGATGCGCGCGATCCGGCGTGGAACCTATATGCGCGGCCTGCACCGGCGTCTGCGCCCTTCCCCGCCGACTGGCTTGCCGAATTCCGCGAACGGCAGCGAGCCCGCAACCGACGCATCACCGCCTGGGCGCAGGCGCGCCTGGTGCATCTGAAGGCCACGGTGGGGCCGCACGCCGAGCAGGCCTTCATCGTGCATGGCACCATGACAGACCCGCGCTGGCTGGACCCGACGATCGACCCGAACGACCGGGTTCCGGGAACCTGCTATCTGGGTGACCCCCAGCTGATCAACGATAGCCCGGGCGGACTGGGGCGCTATAGCACATTGCGGTCCTGGCTTTCGCAATGGGGGCTGGATACGTCGAATGCGGATGGGCCGGCCTGTGCAGCGGATTGCCATGTACCGACGCTGGTGATCGGCAATTCGGCCGACGATGCCTGCACACCCAGCCACACCCACCGGCTGCACGATGCCGTTGTTGCCCAGGACAGAACATTGGTGACGATTACAGGTGCGACACATTATTATGCTCGACAGCCCGAGCATTTGAAGCAGGCGGTATCGACGGTGCAGGGCTGGCTTCAAGCCCGGGGCATGTAGCTTACACGGGGTGCTGTCGAGTGCCGCCACGCTGGCGGCGTTACTTTTTGCGTTCCGGTACGGCGAAGCGGCCGGTTACACGGCTTCCGGGCTGACCCGTTGATGTGCGGCCATCCAGCGTGGAGCGGCCGCTGGCGAGATCGATAGTGAGGCGGTTTCCGGAGGCCTTTGTGGTCCCCTGTGTAAGCTGCACATTGCCGATGAGCGTGAGGACCCGACGCTCGACATCGTAGATACCGAAGCGGGCTGATGCCCGTTCGGACGGGGTTGCGAGGCGGACATTGCCGTCTGCATCGAGCCGCTGGATGACGGGATCGCCCTTTACAGGGCGGCTGTAGGCGATCTTGATCCGGTCTGCTTCGAGGGTGAGGTTACCCTGCCGAACGCGGACGTTGCCAGTGAAGATCGCCTGGTTCTGCTTGTCGAGCACGTCGATCCGGTCTGCGTCGACATCGATCGGGGCGCGGCTGTCCATCCCGCGAAGGGCCGAGGTCGCCATTCCCTGTGCCGCTGCGGGCATTGCGGGTGCTAGCACAAGCAGCGGAGCTGCGACCAACACAAACCTAAGCAGCGGAGCTGTGACGAGTACCAGCCTTAGGAGCGGAGCTGCGACCAGCGCCGGAAATCTGGTGTTTCTCATCATGAAAAGGTCCGGTTCGGGGTGATCCGCAGCTTTACGCTGCCGGAAAGGGTTACGCTGCGGCCTTCGATATCTGCCGTGAAGCTATTGGCCCGGAAGGTCCCCATCGGCAGGCTTCCGGAAACCGGCTCGTTGGCGTTGACCCGGTTTTCGTTGATATCGACTTCGATCCGGTTGCCGTTGAGGCTGTAGCCGGATGTGGACCGCGCGGTGACGGGGCCATTCACAACGATACGATTTTCTTCGATGAAGAATTCGCCGGTCGGTGCGGAGACCGTGGCCGGCCCGCTTGCCTGCTGGATTTCGGCCGACAGGCCCGTCAGCATCACGACCGGGATCGCGCTCGTTTTCTGCACACCAGATTTAGCCATGATCTCAAATGGCTCGCCGCGCGTGGTTTCGCCACGATAGGTTGCCTCCTGAATCCGCATCCGCTCGTTCGCCTTGGCCGCGCTGTCCTTCGAAAGCAGAAAGCTGAACTCCTGGCTGGCGGACAATGGCAAGGCGATCAACACGACAAGCAGCAGGAGCGAGGCAATCGGAAAGGCGCGCTTGGCGACCTTGATGAAGCTGTCGCGCGGGCTGCCCGGCAGCATGGAGCGTCGCCGCGCTTCCCGGTCGCGCATCGCAAGTTCAGACATGCGCGACGTCAGCGAAATCAGACATGGGCAAAGATGTCGACTTCGGGCCAGCCTGCCAGATCGAGCTCCGCGCGCCAGGGCAGGAAATCGAAGCAGGCCTGTGCCAGCTCGGTTCGGCCCTCACGGGCGAGGCGTTCATCCAGTAGCGGTTTCATCCGGTGGAGGAAGCGGACATCGGAGGCAGCATAATCCTTCTGTGCCTCCGAAAGCGTGTTGGCGCCCCAATCCGACGATTGCTGCTGCTTGGAGATTTCCGCGCCGAGCAGTTCGCGAACCAGATCCTTCAGGCCGTGCCGGTCTGTATAGGTCCGGATCAACCGGCTCGCTGTCTTGGTGCAATAAACGGGCGCGGCCGTGACTTCGAGGTAGCGCTTGATGACGGCAAGGTCGAAGCGGGCAAAATGGTACAGCTTCAGCCGCGCCGGATCTGCGAGGATTCGCCTGAGGTTGGGCGCCGCATAATCGTGGCGGAAGCGCACGAGATGTTCATCTCCCGAGCCATCCGACAGCTGGATCAGGCACAGCCTGTCGCGGTGGGGATGGAGCCCCATAGTCTCGGTATCGACCGCGATGGCGCCGGGTGCGAGCGGGTCTCCGGGCAGATCGCCCTCATGGAAGTGGATGGTCATGTTAACCGAGGGCTTTAGGCGTTTCGCACCGGGTCGGCAAGGAAGGGCGCAAGGCGGCTCGAAGACGATCCGTAGACTTCCGGAGCGTCGCCCCAAAGCGTCGTTGGGGTGCTTCAGCCGAACCCCAGATAAAGCCCCATCAGAAGACCATAGCCTGTCATGATGCCTGATATCAATGCAACCCAGATATGCCACCGCGTGCGCTGCTCATGTAACTGTGCCATGAGAATATCCCTGTCATCTCCAAACCCCATAGTCATCCACAGGGCTGTCACTGTCAAGGGTGATAGGGCCAATGCGAGACATATCCAGTTCGCAGCGGACGGGGCCGAACACCGCCGCGCAGAACCACTCATTTTTGGCGCAGCTTGGAAAACTGCGCCAAAGCGGGCATTGTTGACCCATGCTAGTTCCACGCCCAAAGGATGCCGCGACCCTCATCCTCGTGCGACGTGACGCAGGGCAGCCACGCATCCTGATGGGACGGCGTTCTGTTGGGCATGATTTCATGCCGGACAAATGGGTGTTCCCCGGCGGGCGTATCGATCGCGGCGACTATGGCGCTCCCACCAGCGGCGATCTTGCGCCGGCAGTCGCGGCCAATCTTGCCGCGACGGCGCGCCTGAAGCGGCAGGATGGCGCAAAGCTGGCCCGGGCGCTGGCATGCACTGCCATTCGAGAGACCTTCGAGGAAACCGGCCTGGTGATCGGCCGGCTGGACAGGGGCCCGCAGCACAGGGCCCGGCTGACGGCTGATCTTGCCGGGCTGGACTACATCGCGCGCGCCATCACGCCACCGGCGCGCCACAAGCGGTTCGATGCGCGTTTCCTGCTGGCCGACGCCGGACATCTGGCGTCCCTGGAGCCGACCGACAGCCGGGAACTGGGTGAAGTCGCCTGGTTCACGCTCGACGACTGCCGGGGGCTGGACCTGCCGATGGTAACGCGAGCCGTGCTGGACGTTGTGGATACGCATCTTTCCGGCAGAGCGTATGAACGACCTTTCTGGCGCTGGACGCGGGCCGGGATGGACTCGGCACTCTGATCAGTCGAGGTTCGGGCGCAGCCACTTGCGGGCCTGGTCCAGGCTGACACCGCGTCGGGGTGCATAATCCGCCAACTGGTCTTCGCCGACCCGGGCCACCCCGAAATAGCTGCTTCGGGGGTGCGCAAAATAAAAGCCCGAGACAGCTGCGGTGGGGAGCATCGCAAAGCTTTCCGTCAGCGTGATGCCAGTGGCATCGGGCGCATTGAGCAGAACGAACAGCAGCGGCTTCAGGCTGTGATCCGGGCAGGCGGGGTATCCGGGCGCCGGGCGGATGCCCTTGTATTTTTCCCGGACCAGCGCTGCATAATCGGGCTTTTCGAGCGGTTCGGTGCCCCAATGTTCGGTCCGAATCCTGAAGTGCAGCGCTTCGGCCATCGCTTCGGCAAAACGATCGGCGAGAGCCTTGAGCAGGATGTCCGAAAAATCATCGTGGGCGGCCTGGAACTCAGCGATCTTCGCGTCGATTCCGTGCCCGGACGTGACCGCAAAGCCGCCGATCCAGTCTTCGTGCGGAGACACGAAATCCGCGAGCGAGGCGTTCGCCCTCCCCTCCCGCTTGGCAACCTGCTGGCGCAGCATCGGCAGGCGGGCGATCGGCTTTGCCCTCCGCTCGTCCTCGAAGACCAGGATATCGTCGCCATCGCGACGGGCGGGCCAGATGGCCGCGACGGCTTTGGCGGTCAGCCACTTTTCAGAGACGAGCGTTTCCAGCATCGCCTGTGCATCGTCCCACAGGGCCCTGGCGGCCGCGCCGACGACCTTGTCGTCCAAGATGGCAGGATAGGTGCCGTGCAGTTCCCAGGCGCGGAAAAAGGGCGTCCAGTCGATGAAGGGCACAAGATCTTCAAGTGGCCAATCCTGCCATTCCCAGCGGCCGGTCCTGAGTGGGCGTGGCGGCGGTTCGGCATCGAAATCGATGGCCAGGCCGTTTGCCCGCGCGTCGGAGATGGACGTCAGGATCGACTGGCCACCCTGCCGTTTATCGCGGATCTCGGCATATTCCTCTGCTATTGTAGCGGTATAATTTCGTGCAAGTGTGTCGGAGACGAGGGTGGATGCGACGCCCACGGCGCGGCTGGCATCCAGCACATGGATCGTCGGACCGGAATAGGCCGGCGCGATCCTGAGCGCGGTGTGCACCTTGGATGTCGTGGCGCCACCGATCAGCAGCGGCATTGTGAAGCCAGCGCGCTGCATTTCGGCAGCGACCGTCACCATCTCGTCGAGCGAAGGCGTGATGAGGCCGGACAGCCCGATCATGTCGGCCTTTTCGGCCATGGCGGTTTCCAGAATCTTCGGCCAGGGCACCATCACGCCAAGGTCGATGACATCGAAATTGTTGCACTGGAGGACGACGCCGACAATATTCTTGCCGATATCATGCACGTCGCCTTTCACGGTCGCCATCACGATCCGGGCCTTGGGGGCAGCGCCCTCCTCCTTCCCGGCCTCGATATAGGGAATGAGGTGGGCGACGGCCTTTTTCATCACGCGGGCCGATTTCACAACCTGCGGCAGGAACATCTTGCCGGTGGCGAACAGGTCCCCCACCACGTTCATGCCGTCCATCAACGGGCCTTCGATGACCGAAATCGGGCGGGTGGTGTTCAGCCGGGCCTCTTCGGTGTCTGCAACGACAAAAGCATCGATCCCGTTGACAAGGGCATGTTCCAGACGCTTGCCTACAGGAAACTCACGCCAGGCTTCGGCCTGTTTGTCCGATACCTGCGCCTTGTTGCTGAAACGACCTGCAAGCGTGATGAGTCGGTCTGTTGCGTCTGAACGGCGCATCAGGATGACATCTTCGCAAGCTTCGCGCAGGTCCGGATCAACGGCATCGTACACGTCAAGCTGGCCCGCATTTACGATCGCCATGTCGAGCCCGGCCGGGATTGCATGGAAGAGGAACACCGAGTGCATCGCCCTGCGTACGGCCTCGTTGCCACGGAAGGCGAAGCTGAGGTTGGAAAGCCCGCCGGAAATCCTTGTGCCTGGGCAGCGCGCCTTAATCGCCCGGCAGGCTTCGATGAAATCGAGCGCATAGCGATCATGGTCCTCGATGCCGGTGGCGACAGCAAAGATGTTGGGATCAAAGATGATATCGGTGGGGTTGAAGCCGTCTGCCACGAGGAGATCGTAGGCGCGGCCGCAGATTTCCACCTTGCGGGCAGCGGTGTCGGCCTGGCCCCTTTCATCGAACGCCATGACGACGGCGGCGGCACCGTAACGACGGATGGTGCGCGCGGCTTCGAGGAAGGGCGCCTCCCCTTCCTTCAGGCTGATCGAGTTCACAATGGCCTTGCCGGCGACGCATTTCAGGCCGGCTTCGATTACCGACCATTTGGACGAATCGATCATCAGCGGGACTCGGGCGATGTCAGGCTCGGCGGCGACCAGCTTCAGGAAGGTAACCATCGCCTGTTCGCTGTCGAGAAGGCCTTCGTCCATGTTGATGTCGACGATCTGGGCACCATTGGCGACCTGCTCGCGCGCGACATCAAGCGCTGTGGCGTAATCGCCCGCCAGTATCAGCTTTTTGAAGCGCGCTGAACCGGTGACGTTCGTACGTTCACCGATATTGATGAAACGCGTTGCGCTGCTCATGCGAAAACGGCGGCCTCCAGGCCGGAGAGACGCAGCGCGGGCGACGGGTGCGGGATCTGCCGGGGCGGCAGGCCCTGCACAGCCCTTGCCATCGCGGCAATGTGGGCCGGCGTTGTGCCGCAGCATCCGCCGACAATGTTGATGAAGCCTGCCTCGGCCCACTGCTGGATAAGGCTGCCGGTGGTTTCGGGAAGCTCGTCATAATCTCCGAAAGCGTTGGGCAGGCCTGCATTGGGGTAGACCATGAGGAGCGCATCGGCCTGGGCGGCAAGCACCTGGACATGGGGGCGAAGCTCGGTTGCGCCAAAACTGCAATTGAGGCCGATGGTAAGCGGGCGGACATGCTCGAGCGAGACCCAGAAGGCCTCCACGGTCTGGCCCGAGAGGTTGCGGCCCGCGAGGTCGGTAAGGGTCATCGACAGCATGACGGGAACCCGTTGGCCGCGTTCTTCTTCCACTTCCATCGCGGCGAAGGCGGCGGCCTTGGCGTTCAGCGTGTCGAACACGGTCTCGATGAGGATGAAATCCACGCCGCCATCCAGCAACGCATCGATCTGTTCGCGATAGACGCTTTTGACGCCATCGAAATCAACTTCGCGGTAACCCGGGTCTTCCACCTTTGGGCTAAGGGAGAGGGTCTTGTTGGTGGGGCCCAGCGAACCGGCGAGAAAGCGCTTTTTGCCGTCCCTTGCGTGGGCAGCATCGATTTCAGCGCGCAGGATCGCGGCGGCTGCGCGGTTCAAGTCCACGACTTTGGATTCGAGGCCGTAATCCGCCTGGCTGATTCGGTTGGCGTTGAAGGTGTTGGTCGCCAGCAGATCGGCCCCCGCTTGGATATAGGCGCGGCCAATTCCGGCGATAGCGTCCGGCTGGGTGAGGTTCAACAGATCGTTGTTGCCCTTCTGGTCGTGATTGACCGTAAGGTCGCCGCGATAATCCTGTTCCTGGAAACCTAGCGCCTGAATGGCCGTGCCATAGGGACCATCCTTCAACAGGATTCGCATGGCGGCAGCATCACGGAAAGCAGTTTCGGCGGCGGATGAAGCGATCATTTCGGGCGGACCCCCAGGAGATGGCAGATGGCATAGGCCAGTTCGGCGCGGTTCAACGTGTAGAAGTGAAAATGCCGGACCCCGCCTGCATAAAGACGGCGAACCATTTCGGCAGCGATCGTTGCCGCGACCAGCTGACGGGCCTCCGGGTGGCTGTCGAGCCCCTCGAACAGCCTGCCCATCCAGTCCGGAACGCAGGTTCCGCACTGTTCGGCCATACGCTTCACATTGGCGAAGCTGGAAACCGGCAAGATGCCGGGCACGAGATCGGCCTGTATGCCAGCGGCGGCGGCCCGGTCTCGGAATCGGAAGAAGGTTTGGGGGTCGAAGAAGAACTGGGTGATGGCGCGCGTGGCACCGGCGCCGATCTTGCGCTTCAGGTGCGCCATGTCTGCATCAGGGCTGGCGGCTTCGGGGTGGGTTTCGGGGTAAGCACCAACCGACAGTTCGAAAGGATGCAACCTTGCCAGGCCTGCAACGAGGTCTGCGGCATCGCAATAACCATCAGGATGCGGGACGAACGCCTGGAATGCGCCATCCTTCACGGGGGGGTCGCCGCGCAGAGCCACGATGTGGCGAACGCCCGCTGCCCAGTAGGCGTTGGCGACGTCTGCGATATCGGCCCTGCTTGCATCTACGCAGGTGAGGTGGGCGGCTGCCGGGATGCCCGTTTCACCGGCGATGCGGGCGACGGTCGCGTGCGTGCGCTCGCGGGTCGACCCGCCAGCGCCATAGGTGACCGAAACGAAGCGCGGGTTGAACGGAGCGAGGGTTTCAACCGATTGCCAAAGGGTTTCGGACATCTTCTCCGTCTTGGGCGGAAAAAATTCGAAACTGACTTCGACGTCGCCAGGAAGATCGGCGAACAAGGGCGTGCTGCGTGCGCGGCGGGCTTCGCTCAGCGCGCGCCCTGAGGCTTCAGCCGTCACTGCGCCACCACGGCGGGCAACAACCGGGGCATTGGCAGCGTCTGCGGCGGTCATCGGCGTCCTTCCCATAGCGTCACGTCGAGTTCCGGGCCGGGGTGGCGCGACAAGAGGCGCGGTTTCAAGCCGGCGGCACCAAGCCAGCCAAGCACTGCATCATCATCGAAGCCCAACCGAAGATGCTGGTATCGGCTGCGCAGGTCTTCGCGGGCGTGCGGCGCATAATCCGCAATAAGCAGCTTGCCGCCAGAAGCGACGGTCCGGCCGGCCTCTGCTATCACCGCGGCGGGATCGTCGGCGAAGTGGAGCACGTGGTGCAGCGTCACGGCGTCGAACCGGTGGTCGTCGAACGGAAGGGCGCGCATGTCGGCCTGCCGCACGTCGGCAGCCTGGTTGCCACAGACTGTCAGCTTGCCGCGGGCCAGCCGCAGCATTTCGGGTGATCTGTCCACCCCGATAGCTTCTTCCGCTTCGCCATTCAGCAATTCGAGCAGGCGGCCGGTCCCGGTTCCGATATCGAGCAGGCGACCGACTTTCGGGTCGCTGGCTGCGGCAATGATGGCGCTTTCCACGTCAGCATCCTGCCCACCCAGCCGACGCAGCAGATCCCATTCGCCGGCATTCGCGTGGAACCAGTCATCAATGGCCTTCTGGCGCTCACTTCGCACCTGGGCGAGGCGGGCGCGCTCGGCGACGATCGGGTCTGCATCCGGCAACAGCTTTTCGATGAGGGCGTAGATTTCGGCGGTGGGGGCGTTTTCGCGCAGGCCGACAAAAACCCAGGCACCCTCCTTGTGGCGGCGTACGAGCCCGGCCTCCGCGAGAATGCGGACATGGCGCGAAACGCGCGGCTGGCTTTGATCAAGAAGATCCGCCAGCTCGCCCATGGAAAGCTGGAGATCCCGCACGAGCAACATGATTTTGACCCTGGTCGGGTCGGCAAGAGCCGCGAAGACATCATGGAGTCTGTGCATGGCGAAAGACTTAAACAAGTCTTTATATCCGGTCAACAGCAACCGCCGGGCACTGCCGAAGCCGCATTGAAGCGGCCCGTAGCTGCGGTCCGGTCGTGAACTGCCTTGTCTCAGGCAGACGTTCCCCGTAGCGCTGGACAGATGCGAAATCCTGCTCTCCTGCTCGCCCTCGCCATCCTGTCTGGCTGTGCGCACAGCGGTGAGCGCCTTGACCGGGTTTCCATTACCGAAACGGCAAAGGCCGACCCATGGGAAAGCGCGAACCGGACGATTTTCGAGATCAATACCACAATCGACCGTGTAGCCCTGACACCCATCACCAACGGTTACAGAACCGTCGTTCCCGAGGCAGCGCGCAACGGCATTCGCAACGTCTATGACAATTTGCAGGAGCCTACCAACCTGGCCAATGCCGTTGCACAGGGCAAGATCAAGAGCGCTTTTCGCGCGCTTGACCGGATACTGATCAACGGTGTGCTGGGGCTTGGCGTTTCGGATCATGCAACGGCCATGGGCCTAGATGAGCAAAAGCATGATTTCGGGCAGACGCTGGCGGTCTGGTCGGTTCCATCCGGGCCATTCGTAATGCTGCCCTTCCTGGGCCCCTCGACCGCGCGGGACAGTGTGGGCTTTGTCGTCGATTTCCTGCTGGATCCTGTGGATTACGGGAAAAACCGGCTGCTTTCGACCGAGGAGCGCTATCTGCAGTTGAGTGTGCGGATTCTCGACATAAGAGCCGGCCTGCGCGACCAGGGGGAACAGTTGCTGCTGGGGTCCGCCGACCCTTATGCAACGGTGCGCTCGGCATGGTTGCAGCTGCGCCGATACCAGATTTTCGATGGCAATCTTCCAGCAGAGGTTGAGGAAGACGAATTGCTTTATCCCGAGCCCGCACCAGCGGACGTGCCCGCAGGAGCGGACGACACGCCTGCGCCTGCAAATTCCGGTGCACCTTCCTCAGAAGACAGCCCTCCCCCGACAGTTTCTGCCGACCTCGCGGTTACAGCCGACCAGACGGTCGCGACGCCGCAACCCTGATCGCCAGGTCTGGAAGGATGGCCATGAAAAACTTCGCATTGCTGCTGATGCCGCTTTTCCTGCTGGCTTGTGGCAAGGGCGAATCTGAAGTGCCTGAGGCGTCAGTACAGGTCGGCATAGACCGGTCTGTCGCAGACGTTCGGGCAGCTGAGACCGCCGCGTCCGGCCCTGTGACCTTTGCGCCAAGCGCTGGAGAGCTTTCCGCGCGGAACAAGCCGACCGAGGCAGTGCCGGCTGGCGAATAGCCTGCCGGAGGGCTGTCTTCAGGCCGGCGTTAGAGAATGTTCCGATCAGGTGGGATCACCTCCATCGGAAACCCATCAGGAAAACAAGAAGATAGAGCGACGGCTGTGATGCAATCCGAACAACGTGCGCTCTAACGCAGCATCAGGCCACCGTCGATCGCAATGGATTGGCCGGTGATGTAGGGTGCACGGGGGGACGCAAGGAACAGCACAACTTCGGCCACTTCCTCCGGCTCGCCCCAGCGGCGCATGGGAACAGCCTTCAGAAGGCGGCGTTCATAGTCCGCATCGGTGCGCGACACTTCGGTCATCCGGGTGCGGATGAAGCCGGGCGCCACAAGATTCACGCGAACACCATCTGCTGCCCATTTATCCGCAAGGGCACGGGTCAGTCCAAGGAGGCCCGCCTTCGAGGCGGTGTAGGCGGGTGTTTCGCGCAAAGCGAGGAAGCTGGAGAGAGACCCCATGTTCACGATGCTGCCGCCCCGCGCTTTCAGTGCCGGATACAGTGCGAGGCTGAGCGCCATCACGGCGTTGAGGTTCACATCGATGACGGAGCGGAAGCCCGATTCGGTATATTCATCAGCCCGCCCTGTGCCGGCATTGTTCACAAGCACGTCGATCCCTCCAACAACAGCTGCCAGGGCCGCGGCGGTTTTAGGCAGGGCAAAATTCGCCTGAATGTAGGTGAAGAGGGAAAGATCGTCGGCATAGTCCACGGCGCTTGCCCGGGTGCCGGTGATGAGGACTTCGGCGCCAGCTTTGGCAAAGGCGGTGGCGGTTGCGAGGCCGATGCCTTGGCTGCCGCCGGTCACCAGCACGCGCTTTCCCTTGAATTCCGGCCAGGCGTTTGTCATCTCTCGTCTCCTTGCTTGCGACTGGGTTTGAACGGTCTTGCTGGACCTTTCATTCCAAGCCATGACTGTTTGCGTAGAGGGGACGGCGTCGGGCGTAGCCGCTGGAAATTGACAGGAGCCCAGGAGAGACCCCTCGGGGTGGGTGAACGCCTGCCGGATGAACAGGAAACGAACATGATTGATCAGACGCTTGATGTGCGCGAAGCGAAGATTGCTCTGGCCATGGTTTTGGCCGTTGGGCTGGGCCTGATGGCAGCCGCCTGCAAGGAGCCTGCAAAGACAGCAGACGGAGCTGGATCTGAAGCGGTTTCTGCGGGCGGATCGGCAGCGGGGGCGGGCGCGAACGCGTCTGCACTACCGGAATTCGCGCCCGTTTATCCTGGCGCCATAATCAAAACGCAGGTTACGGAACCGACACTGGGGAATGCGCAGGGAACCATGGTCGTGCTGGAAACCCCGGATTCGATCGAGGCGGTGATCGGTTTTTACGATGCCAAGGCGAAAAGCCAGGGGGTGAAGCCCGAATTGGTGGTAAACGAAGTGGACAGCGCCATTCGGATCTATGGCGAAAGCGAGGCGTCTGCCGGCAAAGGTGGCATGATTTCCGTTAGCCCTGCCGACGATGGAAAAAGCACCAGCATCGTGATTACGTCCGGCCAGTCGGCCATTCCGGCTGTCAGGAAAGTGCCCGTGCCCGTTCCGGAGCCGGCGCTTGTGCAATGAGGTGTCGGGGGAAGCTGCATCGGGTATAGCGACGTGCAATGGCAACGTGCATCAACAGACAAATAGGGGAAACGGGCATGAAGAATTTTGTACTTGTGTTGGCGGCGGGCCTCGCGCTTTCAGCCTGTGGGTCTGACGAGGTTACCGTTGCCGAAAATGCGGACGGGAAGGTTACCAAATCGGGCGACGGCACAATCAATGTGACCACGACTGATGGCGCCAGTGCAACCATCGCGACCGAAGGTAGCGGTCTTTCGGAAAGCAGCGCAAAAGTGGCACAGTCATTGCCTGCGTTTGCGCCGATGTATCCCGGAGCGAAGGTGGTTACCACGATGACCGGAATGGACCAGGGCGGCAGTTCCGGCAGCGTTGTCGTTCTCGAATCAGAAGATTCGCTTGCCAAGATAACGGCCTTCTATGATGGCAAGATTGCCGCCAGCGGTGCCAAGCAGCAGATGCGGATGGACCAGGAGGGCAGCGCCATGCGCGGTTTGGGGAACGCAGACGGCAAGGGTGGCGCGATGATATCCATCAGCGATGCCGGGGACATGCGGACCATCAGCATCACCGTCAGCAACGAGGGTTGAGGGGCGGGGGCTGAAATCGCGAATTCTCAAAGCGCTCTTTTTGACGGGTGGCGATCGGTTCGGTGCCCGCCTAGTCTGTTCTGATGTTTCTGACCTTTCTAGACGAGCTTCGCGCCGCCAAGATCCCTGCATCGCTGAAGGAGCATCTGATGCTTCTGGAGGCGCTGGAGAAAGGCGTGATCGAGCGCCGGATCGAGGATTTCTACTTTCTGTCGCGTGCCATCTACGTGAAGGACGAGGGCCTTCTGGATCGCTTTGACCAGGTTTTCGCCAAGGTTTTCAATGGACTGGAAATGGTTATTGAAACCGGAACTGTACAAATTCCCGAAGAATGGCTACGCAAGCTCGCCGAGCTTTATCTGTCGGACGAAGAGATGGAGGCGATCAAGGCGCTCGGATCCTGGGAAGAGATCATGGAGACGCTGAAAAAGCGCCTCGAGGAGCAGACGGAGCGCCACCAGGGCGGGAGCAAATGGATCGGGACCGGGGGAACCTCGCCGTTCGGGGCGCATGGCTACAACCCCGAAGGCGTTCGGATCGGGCAGGACGAGAACCGGCACAACCGGGCCGTGAAGGTTTGGGACAAGCGCGAGTTCAAGAACCTTGACGCGACGATCGAGCTTGGAACCCGCAACATCAAGGTGGCGTTGCGCCGGTTGCGTAAGTTTGCCCGGGAAGGTGCAGCCGAGGAGCTTGACCTGGACGCGACGATCAAGGGCACCGCGCGCAAGGCCTATCTGGATATCGTGATGCGGCCCGAGCGGCACAATGCCGTGAAGCTTCTGTTATTTTTGGATGTCGGCGGATCGATGGACCCGCATGTCAAAGTGATGGAAGAGCTGTTCTCAGCCGCGCGCACCGAGTTCAAGCATCTGGAATATTTCTATTTTCACAACTGCCCCTACGAAGCGCTGTGGCAGGACAACAAGCGGCGCTGGTCTGAGCGGACGCCGACGTTCGACGTGCTTCACAAATACCCGCACGACTACAAGCTGATCTTCGTGGGCGACGCTTCGATGAGCCCCTACGAGATCAACTATGCCGGCGGATCGGTCGAGCACTGGAACGAGGAGGCCGGCGAAGTCTGGATGAAGCGGCTGACGGAGGTCTATCATTCTGCGATCTGGCTAAATCCGATCCCCGAACAACATTGGACGCACAGCCAGTCGATCCAGATGATGAAAGCGTTGATGGAAGGCCGGATGTTCCCGCTGACACTGGATGGGCTGGACCGGGCGATGCGGGCGCTTACCCGCACGCATTGACTGGTCTTGTCTGCCGGGGGCAATCGATCGGGCAAGCGTTTCACCCTCCAGCAGGGTGTCCCTGTGCCCGGCCCCTTCTTCAGCAAACGGGCACCAGCCGTGCCTATTGGACGACAGCGTTTTCCCGCAACCGGCCGATATCCTCAGGTCCATAGCCGAGGCCTTCCAGAAGGGCGTTGCTGTGTTGCCCGATGCTGGCGAGACTGCCATCGGTCGCGGGTCTTGCACCATCCATTTCGACCGGGATGAGCGGAAGCAAGGTCGCCTCCCCATCTGGCAGAATAACCGTTGCGAGACCGCCCGATGCGAGGAGGTGGGGATCGTCGAACAGGTCTTCGGGCCGTCCGATCGGCGCAAACGGCAGGCCCGAACCATCGAGCCGATCCAGCAGCGCAGCCTTCGTGAAAGCCTTCAGGCGGCCGCGGACCGTCGGCATGATCTCGTCTCGTGCCAGTACACGGGCGTTGTTGGCGCGCCAGTCTTCGCGCGCCCATAGTTCGGGGAGATCGAACAGCGTGCAGAACGTCTTCCAGAGCGCATCGGTCACGACGCCCACGAACATATGGTCTGCATCCGCCGTTTCGAACACGTCGTAGATTGCCCAGGCGGAAATGCGCGCCGGCATCGGGGCTGCGGCCTTTCCGGTGACGGCCTTTTGCGCCATGTGCTGGCCGACGAGGTAGACAGTGGTTTCGAACAGCGCGGCGGCCACCTTCTGGCCTTTTCCGGTCCGCTGCCGCTCGGCCAGCGCTGCAAGGGCCCCGATCACCGAGAACATGCCGCCAGCCACATCGATGACGGACGCCCCGGCACGCAGGGGGCGACCCGGCGGGCCTGTCATATAGGCAAGGCCACCCATCATCTGGGCGACTTCATCGAGCGCAGTGCGATCTTCGTACGGGCCAGCGAGAAAGCCTTTCTCCGAGACGTAGATTAGCCGTGGGTTGCGCTCGCCAAGGGCGGTCCAGCCCAGGCCGAGCCGGTCCATGGCGCCGGGGCGGTAGTTTTCGATCACTATGTCCGCGCGGGATGCCAGTTCGCCTGCGATCCGGCATCCATCCGACGCTTTCAGATCGAGGCAGATGGACTGTTTGCCCCGATTGTACATGGGAAAATATCCAGCGCCGGACCCAAGCAGCCGACGGGTCGGGTCCCCGCCGATCGGCTCGATCTTGATGACGTCGGCACCGAGGTCGCCCAGGATCTGCCCGGCGGCCGGCCCCATAACCATGTGGGTGAATTCGACGACCTTGATCCCGGCGAGAGGTTTTCCCGACATTGGCTATCCTTGTCTGGTGGCGGCATCGGCTGCATATGTCCGGACATATTCAGGAAAGGCAAGGCATGTCGCTGATGGACAGCATCGACGTTCTCGTGAGCGAAGTAGGCCCTCGGGACGGGTTGCAATCCGTTGCACCCATCATGCCGACGGCAGACAAGATGCGCTGGATCGATGCGCTGGTTGCGGCCGGCGTGCGCGAGATCGAAGTCGGCAGTTTTGTACCCGCCGGACTGTTGCCGCAACTGGCCGACACCGGCGACATCGTAAGGCATGCCCGCACTCATGCCGGGCTGCATGTGGCGGCACTGGTTCCCAATGCGAAGGGTGCGCAGGCAGCGATTGCTGCGGGTGCACACAAGATCACCCTGCCCCTTTCCGCATCGCTTTCCCACAGCCTGAAGAATCTGCGGCGCACGCACGACCAGGTGCTCGAAGAAGTGGCACAGATCGCGGGCCTGCTAGCGGCGCTTCCGGCTGGGCAGCGCCCGGCATTCGAGGGAGCGATCTCGACGGCGTTTGGCTGCACGATCGAGGGCGTGGTTCCCGAATCGACGGTTGTCGCGCTGTCCGAGAAACTCATGGCGCTCGGCTGCGATGAAATCGGGCTTTCCGATACAACGGGCTATGCCAACCCGGCACAGGTGCGGGCGCTGGTGCGCGCGGTCCATGCGGCCATCGGCACCGATGCGTTGACGGGGCTGCACCTGCACAACACGCGCGGATTGGGCCTTGCCAATGTGGTGGCTGGCCTGGAGGTGGGGATCACGACCTTCGATGCTTCGCAGGGCGGGCTGGGGGGATGCCCGTTTGCGCCGGGTGCTTCTGGCAATATCGTGACGGAAGATCTGGTGTTCATGCTGGAGGCAGTGGGACTGCGGACGGGGATCGACCTTGACCGGCTGATTGCAGCGCGCGAAATCTTGGCAGCCGCCCTGCCCGGTGAACCGCTATACGGTTTCATACCAGATGCTGGCGTCCCGCTGGGGTTCCAGCGGGCCGGATGATGTTGCCTGATGGGGCAGCGATGGCCTAGGCTGCCGCCCATCAACCAGCAGGAGCATATAGCCGTGGGCATTTTCCAGACCTTGAAAGACAAGATATTCGGCAGCGCCGAAGCCAAGGAAATCGAATCGAAGGCGCCGCCAGCACCAGCGCCTGCGGCAGCAGCCACTGCACCTGTGCCACAGCCCGTGAATGTGGAGGAGGTGCTGGCGCACATGGCTGCAAAATCCGGTCAGCCTTCCAACTGGAAGACATCGATTGTCGACCTAATGAAGCTGGTGGGCATGGATTCTTCGCTGTCTGCCCGCAAGGAGATGGCACAGGACCTTGGCTACACGGGAGACATGGACGATTCGGCCAGCATGAACATCTGGCTGCACAAGAAAGTGATGGAGAAACTGGCGACGGCGAAGACCTGAAC
>Ga0105045_10000142_pt1 | contig 42527 bp, 41 predicted proteins | sample MAT02_FD_78089 | JGI IMG/M metagenome (GOLD analysis project Ga0105045, IMG submission 78089) | Freshwater microbial communities from Lake Fryxell liftoff mats and glacier meltwater in Antarctica - MAT-02 (megahit assembly) | ecosystem: Environmental > Aquatic > Freshwater > Ice > Liftoff...
TGCTAATACTACTGTTGAATCAAAAGAAACTTATCTTGCGGGCGGTTGTGGTGCTAAAGGCTGCAATAGCTTAAAAAATCCCTCAAATAACGATACAGTTGATACATATTCTACACCAAAAGCAGCTCAATCAAATGAAAATTATTACAACCAATATAGCCAATACAGCAATTTTACAAATCCAAATACAAATGAAATTTCACAAGGCGGCGCGCCTGCTGGAAATACAATGCCAGGCACTAGCAGCAATGGAATGAATGGTTACCAAACTACCGAAGGAAATATAATTCCATCAGAATATCCAAGTACGACAAATACCGGAACAACAGGATATCAAAGACCAACAAATGGACAAGGTGCCTGCGGTTCAATGAAACCAAACAGATAATTTTTTAATCGTTTGCATAAGGTTGTCTTATGCAAACGATTTATTTTTTTGAGTTATATCTTTTTTTGAAGGAGTTAGAAATGAAAAAGAGCGAAATAAAAAAAGTTGCTTTATTAGGCTTAACAACCGGTTTTTTAATCTCAAGCCAATTACAAGCAGCTGCAGTTCAAGATAAGGCCGATCCTACCAAAGGGACAACCGACACATCATTAGATATGAATGAGGGCAATGTAGGCTATCATCTAATGACTGAGGATGAACTATTGGAGGAATTGGATGGTAAAGGCGCTGCCCTTTACAAATCATTAGATCCAAAAGGGCGTGAACTTGCAAGATTTGTTGCTAGTCAAAGATGTAATAATATGAATGAATGTAAAGGCCTAAACGCTTGTCAAACAGATAAAAATGATTGTGCAGGAAAAGGCGATTGCAAAGCAAAAGGTAAATGTGCATTCTCCGATAAAAACCTGGCAATTAGAATAACTGCTGAAAAATTGAAAATGGCTGAGAAGAGATCAAATACATTGAATAAGTAGAATTAAAGAAATGAAAAAAGAGATTCCGAATTTAGGTATTGGTGTTGGGCTTAGACCCGTCCACTATGAAGAAATTTTTCGCGATAAACCGGCCATTGACTGGTTTGAGATTATCAGCGAAAACTTTATGGTCGATGGTGGCAAACCATTGGAAAATTTGCAAAGAATTTTAGAGTTTTATCCTGTTGTTCAGCATGGAGTCTCTCTTGCCATTGGAAGCCCAGATCCGCTTGATTTTGATTATTTAAAGCGGTTAAAAGCTTTAACCAAAATTACAAAAACACCATGGGTTTCCGATCATCTGTGCTGGGGAAGGCTTCCCGGTGCAAATTATCATGATCTTCTTCCTCTACCCTACACTAAAGAAGTTATTGATTATGTGGCAGAGCGCGCAAGAATTGTTCAGGATTATCTTGAGCTTCCCTTTGCATTGGAAAATCTTTCATCATACGTCGGGTATAAAAGCGATGAGATGAGTGAATGGGATTTTTATAGCGCAATTGTAGAAAAAGCTGACATTTACATGATGCTTGATGTGAACAATATTTATGTATCGAGCAGAAATCATGATTTTGATCCAAACACCTACCTTGATAATATTCCAATAGAAAGAATTCTGCAAATACACTTGGCAGGACATACCGATTATGACGCTTATGTTTTGGATACTCATGATGCGTATGTAAGGGATGAAGTCTGGGCTTTGTATGGTGAAATTTACCCAAGAACAAAAGGTGTTTCCACCTTGCTTGAATGGGATGATAATTTCATTAGTTTTCAACAAACATGGGATGAGGCGCTAAAAGCTAAAGCATATCAAAAAAAATTAGAAACCACAAAAAAATCTGATGTTAAGTTAATGCGTGGGTTGATTCATGAGGTTCATCAATGACTTTTGATGCAAAAGTGCCAACCGAATTAAAAGAAATTCAAAAATGGTTTGCAAGCATCATCACAAGGCCAATCGATTCCAATAGCAAAATGATGCCAATCTCGCCATCAGGTCTTAAAATGATAGATGAGGCAAGAAAATACATTTTGCCAAGTCCTACAATGCAGGCTGATCAACGTATTCAAATTTATAATCAGCAATATTGGTGGCGCTTGATCACAATCTTACAAGAGAATTTTCCTCTTGTCACCTGCCTTTTTGGTTACGATGGTTTCAATCAAACCATTGCCGTACCGTATCTTGTCAAATACCCACCCTCTCATTGGTCATTAAATCTGCTAGGCTCCACTCTTTTAAAATGGGTTGAAGAAGATTATGAAGGGGATGATAAAGCGCTTGTTTTTGATGCAGTTGCAGTTGATTATGCTTATAATGATTGTTTTTTTGCAGAAAAAAAAGAAGCTCTTAATTTTTCAATTGTTCATGTAGAAGAGCTTTCGGTAAAAAAAATTACGTTGCAGCCGCATGTGCATCTTTTTGAATTAGACTATAATTTGTTTGAATTTCGATCAAAGATGCTCGAGCAACCAGTAGAATATTGGATTGAAAATGATTTCCCCCCTTTAACTAAGGGCAAATTTTACTTTATTCTTTATCGTAATAGACAAGATTATATTTTATCCGATACCTTAGATCATGTAGCGTACCAAATTCTTGAGCGTTTTAGTCAAGGCTCATCAATTGATGGCATTTGTGAGTGGCTTGAGGCTCAGGATGAAAAAACTTGCGAAACAGCTTCCCTCAATATGCAGAAATGGTTCCAAGACTGGACCGCCCTCCAAATCCTCTCTCTAGAATAGTAATCTCAAAAACGAAGAATTAGAAGAACGTTACGAATTCATAAGCTTGTGATTTTTAAACACGAAGACTTAGAAGATTGCTAAGGATTCATGAATAATTTTAAACAAAGCCTAATATTTCTAAAGTTGTGGTTTAGGAAATATTATCAACTTTATGAATTTATAACGATCTTCTAAGTCTTCTAAGTCTTCGTGTTTAAAAAATCACAACCGCAATTGGGTGTTAGGCGGTGATGATCTCGCGCTGGGAGGCAGGTGGGGTTTTGGCGTCCACAGCCTCAACCGAAGTACCCGTCGGAAGAGCTAACATAATGCCTGTAAACCCTTGGAAAGCCATTGCCATTAACCCCGTCATTATAAAGGTAATCCCCATTCCTTTTAAAGAAGGAACTACGTTTGAGATGACAAGCTTTTCTCTGATGGCAGCAATTAAAGCGATAGCAAGCCACCAGCCAAGTCCTGAGCCAAACACGTAAATTAAGTTTGGCCAAAAAGGGTAGTCGCGAGTCACGGCAAAAAGGCAGGCTCCCAAGATGGCACAATTTACGGCAATAAGCGGAAGATAAATACCAAGTGAAAGATAAAGGTTTGGAGCTAGTTTTTCAATCACGATTTCCAATACTTGAACAAAACCTGCAATTACCGAAATAAAAAGAAGAAATTCAAGAAAATCAAGGTTCACAGATGCTGCATCAATACCAAATACGCTTAACCACGACAGGGCCCCAGGAGCTGTCACGAAATAATGCACACACCAATTCAATATTCCTGAAATACCAAGCACGAATACAACTGCAAGGCCAAGACCATTTGCTGTTTTTAGCTTTGTTGAGCAAGCTAAATAGGTACACATACCTAAAAAATTGGCCAAAATAAAATTTTCGATCAAAACAGATTGGATTAAAAGTCCAAAAAGATTTAACGTTTCGTAATTACCCATCCACATATTTTTTCTCTTATTTTTTGTAACTTAAGGTTGTTTATTATTGAAGTTTTTATAGATCCAAATCATGCAACCAATGATAAAAAATGCGGCAGGAGGACTAACCATAAAGGCCACATTTTCATAACCGTTAGGATTTGTTGCAGAGGCATAAAATGCTTTTGGTACAACTTGAATTCCCAATAATTGTCCAAAACCGAAAAATTCTCTTATGGCTCCAATTATAAATAGAACCCACGCATAACCAAGTCCTGCTCCCAAACCATCCATAAAGGCCGGAATCGGTGTTACATTTTTTGCCATGCCTTCCATGCGTCCCATCACAAGACAATTTGTAATAATCAAACCGATAAACACACTTAAAACTTTCGAAATACTAAAAAAGTATGCTTGTAAAAACTGATCAATAATAATTACAAAAACAGAAATAATTGCAAGTTGCGTAATCATTCGCACACTATCTGGGGTGACTTTTCTTAGTAGCGAAACAAAAAAAGCCGAACATGCTGTGACAAATGAAACAGCAATTCCCATGGTAATTGCAACTGAAAGACGGTTTGTGATACCAAGGGCAGAGCAAATACCTAAAATAGCTACTAAAACTTGGTTTTCTTTCCAAAGCTGGCCTGTTAAATAGCTCATATTTGTTTTGTTTGCATCAGCCATAAGACTTTAACCTTTACTATTTTCTTCGTGAATTTTGATAAAAAATGGGCGATAGGCACTTAAAACCCTACTGTAGCTTTCAGTTACCCCATTTCCTGTCAAGGTTGCCCCGGCCATTCCATCAACTGCACTTTTTGCCTTTGGGGAATTTCCTAGCACATTAGAAACTTTACCCCGTACAACAACAATGCCTATTGCAGCTGTTTTAAAATCGGTTTTTCCGGATGGTCTCTCCTGGAAAATGACCTTACCGGGGAACAAATTCTGCCAAAAGCTTGATGCAATATCAGCTCCAAGTCCCGGGGTCTCTTTTTGTTCGTACCAGGATATTCCTATAATAGTGTTACCGTCAGGTTTGATAGCCATATACCCATAAATAGCATCCCACAGACCGTTCCCATTAATAGGGATCACATACCCGATAGGTTTATCTTCAGCTGTACTAACTTCAGAATTAGGCATGATTTTATAGAGAAGCTTATAAGGCTGTTTATAATATCCTGTTTTTTTATATTTAGAGATGTAATCATCTTTGTCAATGTTAGTCTTTTCAAACGTCGTCAAATCGCCTTTATTATCAACAAGAACAGGAATCAATCTTTTTTGGTAGATTTCCATAAGCTCAGCACGCGTTGGAATGTCATTTATGCTTCCCTGAACTAGTAATCCACCTTTTTGATACTTTGCAGGAATGAAGTCACCTTTCTCATTTTCCATTAAAAAATAACCGTCATGGCTTAGTATTTTTGCAGCGATCATCATTTGCTCGCTTCTATTAAATTCTTTTGCAATTTCTTTTGGCTTTTCAAGTGCGCTTGCAAGAAGCGACAAGATGAGAGCGCAAGTAAAACTCAAAATGACCACGAAAATAATTACCTGAGAGTTTGTGTAAGTGGTTTTAGGTGTTTCATCCGACATTTTTTAAACTCCTTTTTCTTCTGTAGTTAGCCACATAATAATCAATTAACGGTGCAAATACATTACCGACAAGTATTGCAAGCATTATACCCTCAGGATAAGCCGGGTTGATCACCCGAATTACAATTGTAACGGCTCCAATAAGCAGTCCATAGAGCCATTGTGAAAGATGCAATGAGGGCGATGATACAGGATCTGTTGCCATGAATACAGCTCCAAAGGCAAGACCTCCAAGAATCAAATGCTTATATGCCGGAAAGGCAAATTGAGCAGCAACAAAAGCACCATGATCACTTGCAAAGTAATAAGAAGCCATTTGGAATGCTAAAGCCGTTAAAAAAGCCCCGAGAAAAACTGAAACAATTGTTCTCCAAGAAGCAATTCCTGTATAAATAAGAAATAAAGCCCCAAGAAGACAGGCAAAAGTTGAAGTTTCTCCCAAACAGCCTAATTTATTGCCAAAGAAATATCCAAGATCGCTATTATTTCCAAGATCAAATTTTAAAAAGGCAAATTGATAAGCACCATCGTAAAAACTTGGGGACAACCCGAGGCCACCATCACTAAGAGAAGTTGTTACAAAGCTTTGCATTTGATCAGGCGTCAGTTTTCCTAAAAGTGCATCTGAATTGCTAAAATCCTTCCACTTATCAAAATGTTGAGAGATTGTATCAAAGCCTGCCATATCATTGCCTATCTGATTTGCGGCAATAGCATCGACATGTATATTTTTTATTTCTGATGAAATATTAAAACTATTTAAAGAAGTCGCTTGCGTAAAGCCATCGATTTCAGGTAATTTTGCTTCTTGGTTCATTTTAATCAGACTATTGCGAACTGTCACAGGGTTTGTTCCTACCCAAACATCGCCGCTCATTCTTCCGGGGAATGAGAAAAAGAGAAAAGCTCTGCATGCAAGGGCCGGATTGACAATATTCATGCCCGAGCCACCAAAGACTTCTTTTGCAAAGATGATTCCTGCAGTTATACCAAAAGCTGCCATCCAGTAAGGAATGGTTGGGGGAAGTATCAATACATATAAAATTCCTGTGACGAGTAACCCTTCTGAAATTTCATGACCTCGCAAATAAGCAAACATATATTCCCAAAACGTTCCAACTGCATAGGAAACGATTGTTAAGGGAATGAAAATTCTTAATCCTTCGGCAATAAAGGTAAGGTAGCGATTATCTTTTAAGGCAAAATTAACATAACCTGAAAAAGATTTTGAAGCCGTCAAAAATTCTTGCATCAAATGATAGTCACCGCTTGAATAAACAACACTTTGCAGTCCGCTATTCCAAATGGCCATCAATATGCAGGGAATGAGAGCAACTATGACAAGAACCATCCAGCGTTTAATGTCAATTGCATCGCGGATATGAGGCCCATGTTTTGTAGTTAAAGGAGCTTCAAAAAGGAAAGTGTCGGAAGCCTTAATTAGAGGTCTTAAAAAGTGAAGGGGTTTACCTTTTTCAGAAAGTGCAAGTTGTGAGTCTAAAAATCGGCGTAACATGGTCTCCTTTGCATTCTTATGTACTTATTCTATGAGGCTAACAAAAAAATGATAAATGTCAATAAAGACTTCTTGAAAAAGCTCATTTTTTACGTTTTTTGTCCACGATATGAAGGGACCAGAGTGTAATTAAAAAACGATTGAATTATAAAAGTTTAATTGTGTTTACTTTATGTTTATTAAATTATATAATTAATTCATAAGGATATGTTAAGAGTTAATACAAAGAAGGAGGTTTTATTATGCCGGTTTCCAAAGATAGTCCTAAAATTGGTTCACACCCTTCGGCTTCTATTTTATCAAATCAGCCAGCTAAACCTAAACAACAAGAAAAAACGGCGGCTTTATTAGAGAAAACAAAAGACCTTTTCCAACGTGCTTCCTTTGATTTAAAAAAAAGGGAAATTGATGGAGAAGTCTCAAAAATCACCGCTAAAAAAGAACAAGTTGGCACAAAACTTGATCATGCAGTCAAAAAGCAGCTCAATCGCCTTTAGGTTATTGAGCTGTTGTTATAAAAAAATATTTAAAGATTTGCACCATATGCTGCAGCAGCAGTCCCCAGAGAAATTAAAGCTACACGTCCAAAAAGCCCAACAGAGTGCATTAAAGCAAGCTCTGCGGCTAATAAAGGTTGGTTGATGATTGCAATGAAGGCTACTACTAAAACTGATCCTAACAGAGGTTCAACTGCAAAGATAGCAGCATGCGGTGCAACGAAATAACAAGCACCGGCTCCTGCTAAAAATGCGACAGCCCTAATCGCTTTAGATGCATGAGAATCGTTTTTTACCGCAAAAATTTGATGAGCTTGTTTATTTATTGCAAAAGCAATCCCACCACCTAACAACACAAGAGCATTACCACTTATAATATTAACTAAAGGAGCAAAGCTTGTTGCTGCAGTACTTGATGCAAATGCACTTGATGTAGTAATCATTATTTTTCCTTAAAGTGTATGGTTTTAATAAATTTAAGCAAATATTAACATTAACTAATATTAATATCAATTGTTATATTTGGTTTACTTTCCATACGGGGAGGTAATTGGGTTTATAGCCACGGGTGTGAACCCAATGGTATTAAGTTAAGAGTTTAGTAAAAAAACTAATGCATCTTTTTTGGAGTGCGGAGACCCATTTCCGCTTTTTGCTCAAATCGACTCGTCGATTTGCCTGTAATATGCTACAGACATTAAAAACTAATTCTACAACATGGTTCTTGCTATTAATTTTACTTCTTGATAAAAATATCAAAAGATAATGATTTTTTATCAAAATCTAAAAATTAAAAAGATAATCTACTCGGTCTAAATCAATACTAAACTTTACAAAAAATGGATTTAATTATGTTTAACGAAATTGACAATCATCAAACCTATATATATATATTAAAAGGTTTATCAATGCTTGTTACTTCATGTTTTATTTCATATTCCATAACGACTTTTTTAAAAAATATTGGTTATCCTCAAACCCTAAATTTTAGGTTAAATCTTATATGGGCGCTTTTTACAATAACAACTTATATTGCTATTTTAGTATCTTTGTTACTTCACTAATTTTCTTCACAGGGTAAATACAAGCTGAAAACCATTGCCACCATTGTGATAAACCTGCACACATAACTGAAGATGAATGTTGTTCTCGTTGTGGTCGTCTGGTAAAAAATTGTGATTACCTTCACACAATTCGCGAAATAACAGCAGAAGAGATTGTGAACGCAAATTCAATTGAAACTATAACTGAATTTTTATTTATTTTACAAAAAAAAAACTCTGTTAAATTTTCACAAATATTTGATGAAGCCGATAATTTTTTTGCAGCAAGAGGAATTATTCCTCCAGAAAATTTGGTTGAACAATTGAAAAACCTTATTTCAAAACAATGTTTAGCAGAACGAATGCACCAGCATGATGCTAATGACACATTTGGCCGCAGATTTTTGTTTTCTTCAAAAACTATGAACACTGAATCTGGACCAGATTATCCTTATAAACTTAAATACGGTATTCTTCTAACATGGTGTGGATTTGCAATGATAGGTCTTTCAGAGGGTGTTTTAGCTGCTCCCGGTTGGTGGGTTGTTGGAATAGGTGCTACTTGGACATTTGAAGGAACAGCTGAACACCAGCAAGCCAAACGTGAATTTGAACTTGCAAAAATTGAAAGAGCTAGATTGAGAGCTGAAGAAGAGGCTATAAAAGCAGAAAAAGAAGCAATAGCAAGAGCTGAAAAAGAAGAACGACGCCGTTTAAAAGAAGCTGAAAAACAAAAAGAAAAAACGGCGACTTTAATAGGAAAACAAAAGACTTTTCAAGCGTACTTCCTTTGACTTAAAAAAAAAGGGGGATAGATGGAGATGTTATCTCAAAGATCATCGCCAAAAAAGCCCATTTTCATCACGGAGGGATGGTACATAGGTAGCCGGTGGTGAAACCACCGGTAATATAAAATAAGATCGCACCACAAAGTGGTGCTACAACAAAGATATGTAAGTTATCGAGCTTTTAAAAAAAATTAAGTGCTAGCGCCACATCCTGCAGCCACAGTCCCAGCAGAAATCAAAGCCACACGTCCAAAAAGCCCAACAATTGGAATCGATAAGCTTAATAAAGCTATTATACCAAAAGGATTTAGTTTCTTTCCATTCCATCCATCAACCTCAGACCCAATTGTAAAAAGAGAGGCGATAATTATTGTAGTTGAAATAAAAGCCCCATTAGCTGTCATGGCATAAATAGAAGTTTGAGGAGCAAAATAAATGCTTAATCCAGCACCTGCCAAAAAAGCTACTGATTTTATAGCTTTAGAAGCCATTGAATTTTTTTTAACATCAAAAAGTTCATGAGCAAGCTGATTTATAGCAAAAGCTGTTAATCCTCCTGAAATTAAATGTCCTCCAATTGCAAAACTATTTATAACTGAATGAATAGAAAATTCTATAGTCATTTTTCTCCTTAAAATTTATGATTAAAAATATACTAATATTTATAATGGACTAACTCAATATTGATGTCAATATTTTTCGAAAAGTTATTTGATTTATAAACTATTAAAGGTGAGGGCTAAATGCCGTAATCAAATTAACAATTATACTAACATGAAAACGTAATGTCATTTTCATCACGGAGTGATGGCGCATAGGTAGCCGCTGGTGAAACCAGCGGAAAAAGCACCACAGAGAGTGGTGCTTCAAGAAGAAAATTACCAGATAGCGCCAACTCCTGCAGCAGCAGTTCCAACGGTAATCAAAGCCACACGTCCATACAGACCAACGAAGGGTATTAAAGCAGGCATTGCTAAGATAGGAATTTTTTTACCTGTTATTTGCTTGGATATTGCTACAGCAACAGCTACCCCTAACCCTATCCAAGCAGCTTCTTTCATATTTAATGCAAAGATAGCAGCATGCGGTGCAACGAAATAACAAGCACCGGCTCCTGCTAAAAATGCGACAGCCCCAATCGCTTTAGATGCATGAGAATTGTTTTTTACCGCAAAAATTTGATGAGCTTGTTTATTTATTGCAAAAGCAATCCCACTACCTATCAATACGAAAGCACTGCCATTTATAATATTAATGAAAGGGGCAAAGCTTGTTGCTGCAATACTTGATGCAAATGCACTTGATGTAGTAATCATTATTTTTCCTTAAAGTGTATGGTTTTAATAAATTTAAGCAAATATTAACATTAACCAATATTAATATCAATAAATTTTATTGCTATAGACTTTTTTTTATTATAAAGCAGGCCTACATCCTGCATCATTTAACTATTTGATTCCTAGGGCTTTGCCCTAGGCTTTCACAAACTAGACCTTCGGTCTGAAAAATGGTTCATCAGCTTTTTGGAGTGCGGAGACTCGTCTCCGCTCTTTGCTCAAATCGACTCGTCGATTTGCCTGTAATTCTGAATTTTTTTCTAAAAATTCAGAATTACAGAACCCGATAAGTCGGGTTTAAGGTGAAAGCTACGACCAAGTCTCCGCATTCAAAATCTACAATTTGATTAGAGCGATAAATTAGGCTAAATGTATTAGAATTTTTGTTTCTTGTGCTAGAAAGCTTAAAAGTTTTGATTGCATCCAATTTGCCGATCGTTCAAAATTGGTGTTCTATATAAAAGAGATTCCAGTGCTATATCATGTCAAAAATTAAAAAATGTCTTTTACTTATAATTGCCCTTACCGCCGTTTTCACGGTATTTTTTTGGGGGACAATTCTTTCTGTCATTGCCGAACATTCTTTTCGAAATATTTGTAAAGATTGTCTTGCAGCTTCCATAAAAGCTGAAAATGTGAAATATGGTGATCGAATCGTCCATTTTGAAAATGTTCAAATTGTAGACAAATTAAATCCGGATAAGATCCATCTTGTCTCAGAAGAAATCCTTCTTTATTTTGAACCTCATTTTTTTAAACAAGAAATTGATCTTTATGTGACTTTCATCGATCCAAAAATGGATCTATCTTTAATTTCTCCGATCTTTACAGAGTTTTTGAAAAATAAACAAGAAACCTACGGATTGTTTAAGATCAACAGTCAAGTCCAAATTAAAAATGGGGTTTTGAAATATCAAAAAGATGGAGTGCCCCAAGAGATCTATATGAGCTGTGATCATGATTTTATCGATGCAAAGGAATTAAACGTCAAAATTAGTATCGATTCTCCTAATGATGAGCAAAATTGGGTGGAACTTAAAGGTAGAATAACAGAGCCATCAATTTTTCATGTCGACATGGAATTTAATCAATTATGTTGTCAAAAATTGCATCACATTTTACTTCCCGTTTTTAAAAGCTTCGATTCATTTCTCATTGAGGCAGGAACCTTAACAGGAAGTCTATCCATTGAATTTGATGAAATTAAAAACTTCCAAGTAACCTCAGATCTTATTTCCAAAGAAATTTCATTTTCATACAAGCCTTTAAATATATCAGGGACTATTCCTTACACTCATTTGCACCTTTACAATGGAAATCTTGGGGCTATGAATTTAGAAGGAGCTTCTTTTGAAATGAAGGAAAATGATAACCCTCTTTTTTCTTTAAACAAAATGACGGGTCAATGCCTTTTTGACAAAACAAACAGCTTTAAGATTGATCTGATAGGTGAATCCGATCATAATGGACAAAATTTTGATGTTAATCTAGCGTTGGAAAAAATTCAGGATGCTTATTTTTTAGATTTAGTTCTTGATTCAAACTCCCTAGAAAAAATTGTATTAAATTTAAAATCGATCGGGAATTTGAAGGAAATCAAAGTTAAAAACTTTGGATTCCAAGAATTAACGGTTGCTCAAAAAGCCCTTAGAGATATTTGCCCAAATTTTGATGGTTTTCAGATTAATGAGGGATTATTCGATGCTGATATCAAGCTAAAAACTAGTGGAGAAAAGCTTGAAAAGCTTAAACTTGCAAGTTTTAAATCGAATAACTTAAAAGTCACCTTTCCTCAATATCAATTACAAATTGAAGCAGATCAAATTTTGGCAAGTTTTGAGGTTGATCTTTTAGCAAGCAACTATCTAGACGACTATAACGGCACACTTCTAGTGGAAAACGGTTCTATTAAATTGGATCATTTTGATTTACCTATTTTAACTGATCTCAAAACAGATTTACACATCGAAAAAGGAAAATGCAAACCGACAATCATAGAGGGGAGCTTTTTAGGATTAAAAGGTAGAAGCCATCTTGATTTATCAAGAAATGATTATTTAATGAATTTTGCTTTTGAAGCAGATGCAAAAAACCTTATCCCTTTTTTCCCTGAATCAAAAAGAAAACCTCTTTTGCAATCTTTCAAAGAAGATGGCGTAAAAATAAGTGCTCGGCTTAAAAAATTAGTAGATGCAAGAACATTAGAAGACATATTTTCAATAGAGGCTGAGTCTGAAATTTTTTCTAAAGTCAAAGGTCGCAACGAAACCTGCCTTTTTGGATTTGAACTTGAAAAAATGAGTGACGATAATAACTATCTGCCAAAATATTCTTTAACGAATGGCTGGTTTAAGGCAGATCACTTAAATTTGGAAAAATATATTGCGCCTTTGATTTTTCAAAAAGATCAAATTAAATTAAAAGGCTATGCTGATTTTGAAGGCTCATTTGATGAAACAAAATTTCATGTAGCTTACAATGGGCAACATATAAGTCTTGAAAATGAATTTTTTATTGTAGAAACAGCTTCAATTAAAAATGCCGGTCATTTTTTTGATTTAGTAAAAAAAACTACCTTGGGAACCATTCCAATCAAGGATGCTACCTATTTTGACAAGAATAATGGCCTTCTTTTTACAGATATACATGGGATTTATGAGGTAAGTAACTCTAAAATCAATGCTCCTTTTATTGAAGCTTTTTCTAATGGCATCTATTTTTCAGGGGCTCAAGCAATAGAGATCAGCCCAAAAAATGATGATGAATTGCAAGTTGGTTTGCAAATCAAAACAATAAAAGGAAAATTTTCAGAGCTTCAGCATTTATTTTCACATTTTAATAAATCTGCATTTTTTTTAAAAATGCCTCTTGAAAGTGATGTTTCTTTAAGACAGGAAGGCGCTTTCTTAAAATGTAAATTTGATGCAAGCGGTTGCCAATTCGAGGCTTCAATTCAAGGTGAAATTTCCAACGGATCTATTAAAAGTGACAACTTTGATGTGTCTGTTCAAGATTTGAATGTTAATTTTGAATATAATCATCAGGCTAATGATCTTATTTTCTCAGACATGCATGGAACACTTCTTGTTGGAAAACCGGGACGTGTTGAAGAATATTTGGTCGCAGGGGATCGTATTCATTTCACAGACTATTTAAAAAGTGAATCAACATTTGATATGTGGGTTGGAGATAAAAATAGAGACATCATCAGGATTGTCGGAAAAACTAAGTCAAAAGATGAGGGGCTTATTGAAATTGCCCTTAATCATGAATTGTCTCATTTTGGTGATATGCATCCAACGTCTTTTAATTGCTCTTTAAAAGATTGGTCACAGCTTGAAGTTCTTAATTTAGATTTTGAGTTTAAAATCAGCCATCTATTCAAAGATTTGCAACGCTTTAGTCGTACAGGATTCTTCTTCTTGTCGCGCTCCCTATTAAAAGAATTGAATGAACTTACCACGGCTTGTGGCGATGTTGTTTTTCATCTTGATTATGATCAGCAGAAAATCCTTTTTAACTATTCTTTAAAAGGATTAAAGGTTGAAATCGGGTCTCATAAGTTTGACCTCTTAAGCCTTAAAGGAACAAAGTTTGATCAAAATTGGTCTATCGAAGAATTGAAATTAGATCAATTAACACTTGCCGCCGATATTGTATCAGAGGAAAATAGCTGCAAGATTAACTTTCTTGGAGTTCAGATAGGTTCGTGCTTGCTTGCAGGCCTTAAAGGCGAGTATAACAAAGAAGAAAATGCCTTTTTAACTGATGTTCATCTTTTTGAAGCAAATCTAGATCGATTACATGAATCCACAGCATTAAAACATTTTGCCGATGAATTTCATCCAAAAGGAAAATTTAAAGGAACCGGCAAATTAAAGTTAAAACTTGGAAAAGGCCTTTTTGGATTTCAAACCGATTTGCGACTAAATGGCACTCTCAACAATTTTCAAACGATGGGATTGGACTTTAAGGATCTGGATCATTTATCTTGTCATTATGAATCTGATAAAGGAATTGCTTTTGAAGAGATAAAAACAGCATTAATCCTGAATAAGGATGAGCCGGCAGAAATAAAAAGTGTTTCACTCGATGCATTACAAGTCCACTATGAATTTGCCGAGCATGCACTTTTTGTTGAAGGATTAAATTTTAAGTTAGAAGCTTCACATTTGAAAAATTTAACAGATCTTTTAGCTAAAACTTTTAAAAAGAAAATAACTAAAGAAGTTTTAGAAATTGTTAACGAATCAAAAAAAACGGAATTTTTTGAAGGAACAATGAATCTTGATATTTCCAAACCCTATTATGCGATGCATCTTTTATTAAAAGATGGCACTTATAGATTTTTCAACCAAGAACATCATGTTAAAAACTTCGCAATTGATTTTGACCCTTGCGAATTTAAATTGTCCACCCTGTATAACTATAAGGGAAAAGAATTTTTTCTGGACCTTAGTTCAAAATCTGCAAACTTTGATTATGGGAAACTGGAATTAAGAGATAATGAAGAGTATGTTGTTTCTGCAGCATCTAATGAAATTGAAACACCTGATCCCCTAGATCGTTCTTTAGTTATTAATTGGCGCAATCATAAAGATACAGGCCTTGCTATAGAAGCTTGCGAAGGCTCTTTTGCAGGATCTAAAATGCAGCTTTATCGAAATCCTGAAGAGCCTCTTGTCTCTGGAATTTTTCATTTGAGCGGTGATTTCAATTTTGATATGCAACGTTTAGTTTCATTTTTTCCGCCTGAATTAGCAACAAAAATTAAAAATTGGCAAATCCAAAAAGGGTATAGCTTGAAAGGCAATTGGTCTCTTTTTGATGGTCAGGATTTTGATTTATTCAATTCAAAATTTAAAGGCATGTTGATGGGAGCTGATTTTGAATTTAAAGGCTATCAGTTTCAAAAACTTGAAGCCAAGGTTGACTATTGTAAAAATCAAACGAAAATTCATCACCTACACGTGGATGATCCTTGTGGAACATTATACGCTGAAGAAGTTCATATAAGTCCAAAAGATTTAGGAATCTGGAAAATCACATTACCACAATTGAAAATTGAAGATTTTAGACCAAGCCTCATTCAACACGCAAGCATCCAGTTAAATTCGCAACGAAAATCTTTCGTTATTACGCAACTAGATCTTGATGCTGTGACAGGCGATTTATTTGATGAAAAAAGTTTTAAAGGCCATGGTCAGTTTTCTTTTAAAAATCCACATAAGAAAAATTTCCAAAATACAATCTTTGCAATCCCTGCCGAAATTATTTCGCGTATTGGTCTTAGTCTAACAGTTTTAACGCCTGTAATTGGTACCGTTGAATACCAACTTCTAGATGGAAAAGTTTTGCTGAATAAGTTTCATGAAGTTTATAGCGAGGGCAGGTTGTCCAAGTTTTACCTTGCAACAACACCCTACCCTTCTTATGTTGACTTTGAGGGGAATTTATTTATGAAAGTTCGGATGAAACAATATAATTTATTATTTAAATTAGCAGAATTGTTTGTGGTAAGCATCGAGGGAAACTTGCGCCGCCCAACCTACAGTCTTCAAAAACTAATTAAGCACGAACCCGAGTCCCTCGTCGCCGACCATCCGTAAGCTTTTTTTACAATAGAGTACTAGGGATAGTGAGGTAGGTGAAAAGTTAGAAATTACTACTTAGAGGTGCAGGGCGGTGACGGTGTCGACGATGACTTGGGTCTGGTAATCAATTTCGACATTAATTTCATCCCCCACCTCTTTGTCTAAAAAAGTGGTTGCCCGTAGAGTCTCGGGAATTAAATGGACTGTAAATGATTTGTTTTCTTTGTCGACTGATACGAGTGTTAAACTGACTCCATCCAGGGCGATATATCCTTTTTTAAAAAGATATTTGATAAGATTTAAATCTTCATATTTTAAATGGATTGCACAATTGTTTTCGCTCTTTACTATTTCAATGATCTGGCATGTTCCGAAAATATGCCCCGAAAGAATGTGGCCAGAAATTTCATCCCCAAAACAAGCAGCACGCTCCACATTGACTTTTTTGTTTGATTTTAGATGTTTTAAATTTGTCAATTTTAATGTTTCATCGATTATATCGAAAAATACAAGATTATTTTCAATTTTGACAACAGTCAGGCAGACGCCATTAATGGAAACGCTTGCACCAATTTCCAAATTTTTGATCAGTTCATCGACAAGAAATAGGGAAATTTGCATCATGCCGACAAGCTTTTTGACATGAGTTACTTTTGCAATTGCCTTTACGATTCCTGTAAACATAAATACATCCGAATTAAATAGTGAATGGAAGTTTTAAGTTTATCAGGCTTAAAGCTATAAATTCAATCAAAAAATGTTTGTTGTAAAGCATGAATTTTGATAAGATGAAAACTTCATTTTAGGAGTTCAATCATGCTAGAATTTTTTCGTAAATACCAAAGCTATATTTTTATTGTAGTGACATTTGTCATTATTATTTCGTTTTCATTTTTTGGAACCTATAGCTCCATTGTTTCAAATCCCGTTCGAGATCAAGTGGTCTTTACAGCGGTCGATGGTGAAAACATCTCTCGGCATGAATTGGACGAAATGGTGATGTTTATCAGCACCGACAACTATGACAAACAGTTCTTTGGTGGTTCCTGGGGACCTAATTTTTTAAATGACGGCGTCATACGTAAAGACCTGATTGCTACAGGAATTGCAAATTTATTAGCTGAGCAATACCTTGCTGATTTAAAACCCGATCTTGACAATCGCCTTCTAAAAGAAAAAGCCTACAGGCTCTATCAGCATCCACAAGCAAATTTCATCGGACCTCAATCGGTTTGGGCGGTATATGCTCCTAAAATTAATGAAAATCTAAAAGCGCTTCAAAATTTAAAGGATGCTGCAACAGAAAAAGGGATGGACACAAGGATTAAGCTTTTTACAGCCGAGATGAATTTCCCGCCAAATTACCTTCGTTATATGTTGACCTCGCAGGAAAAACAATCTAAATTCATTTCTCATGATCCAAGCCTTGACAGAATGGATCTATCCCTTTTTGGCTATCATACGGTCGAAGATTGGTTTGGCCCACGCTTTGTCAGACTTAGCGCCCAATTTATTATCAATAGCGCAAAAATTGCCGAACAAAAAGGTTATAAAGTTTCAAAAGAGGAAGCTCTTGCCGATTTAATCCGTAATTCACAAATCAGCTACAATCAAAACATTAACAATCCAAATATTGGCGTTGTTAATAGTAATGAATATTATAACGAGCAATTTCGCCTTTTAGGAATGGATCAAAACCAAGCTGTTAAAGTATGGCAACAAGTTTTACTTTTTAGAAGATTATTCCAAGATGTAGGTACAAGCGTTTTTGAAGGATCGCTAGTGGATCAGCAGTTAAATCAATATGCAGAAGAAGTAATCGACGGGGAAGTATATTCCTTACCAAAAGAAATGCAACTATCGGATTTAGCGAGTTTACAAAAATTTGAAATTTATTTGAACCAAATCAGCAAACGCAGCGACGAAGATGTTAAAAATCTCAAGCTTCCAACTACATTCCTAAGCATCACCACACTTTCCAAAAGAAATCCTGAATTTGTGCAAAAGCGTTATTTAGTTCGTGTAAGCGAAGCTAACAAGAAAAATTTGATTTCAAAAGCATCTCTTAAAGATACATGGAACTTTGAAGTAGATCATTGGGATCAACTTGTAGCCAAATTCCCGGAGCTTGGGATTAAAAAAGCTGTTACAAATGAAGAGCGCTTTAAAATTTTGGACGATTTAGATGAAGTAACACGTTCACGTGTGGATCTTTTTGCAAGAAATGAAATTGTTGAATCGCATCCTGAGTGGTTAAATGAGGCTCTTCAAAAAGCTCGGGAACGTACTGTTGTAATCTCTTTAAGTAAAAAAGGGAACAATTCTTTTTTTGAAGGTTTGAGCAACGGTGAAGAGCTTATGAATTTATTAGAAAATCAAGAAAAAGATACAGCTCTTCGATTTACAGCAGATAACCAACATCATTATTTAATAACAGTGTTAGAGAAGAGTCCAAACGAAGAAATATTAACTTTTTCAGAAGCTGATCGCGCAGGAATTCTAGATTTAATGCTCGATGATAAGTTAAAAGCTTATTATCAAAAAAATAAAGAAGCAAAAAATTGGAAGTCTTATGATGAAGTCAAAGATTTGGTTGCAGAGGAGTATTCTGCAGACGCATTAAATACTATTGCAAAACAAGCAGGTAAAGAAAAAGTGACTCCTCGTGAGGCAGCTACCCTACGTTTTTATGGAATGGTAAAAGAGAATCTTGAGCAGCTTAAAAAAAATCAGGCTACATCAATAAACTTTATATCGCTTAAAAATGAAGATAAGTCAGATAAATCAACGCAATTGCCTGTAATTTCGACTCCTGCAGAGCAATGGAAGATGCATAAAGAGCAAGTTGCATTGAGCCGCAAAGACGATTTAAAAAATAACGATCTATTTAAGCTTCAACCTAATAGCTGGACAGACATTATTACAGCTCCTAACGGCGAAGTCTCCTTCTTTTATGTTAAGGAAAAGAAAGCTGCAACGGTTGAGCCCTCAACTAAGATGATTTCAGCACAAAGCTTGCTTTCAAATGCCGCTGAGAAAAATTATATGAAAAAAGTGATCGCTAAAATTAAAGATGACCATGCAATTTCTTTGGACTATTTAAATCAGCCAATAGAAACAATGGTTCCTCATTCAGTACAGGATTAAGAATGTTTGATAACGATGGCTTTTCATTATCTGCGATCCAATTCTTTCAAATGAGTTTGGAATGCCATCGTTTAAAAAAACCATCTTTTAGCTTATGCTTGACAAAAGGTAAATTTTATGAGATGCCGGACACTTCGGCTCTCATGAATGAAGAGAGCTTTGCCAAACTATCAATGGGTTGGAGTAAAAAGGGCATTGAGCTTTACGTTGTTGTTGAAGAGCCTATCACAAGATGCAGTTACCCCGATGTAACAGACGGTGATGGTATTGAGCTTTTTTTTGATACGCGCGATTTAAAAACATCAGGTTTTAATACTCGATTTTGTCATCATTTTTTCTTTCTCCCGGAAGCTGTTGATGGTCATATTAAAGGGGAGATTACTAAATTTCGTTCCGAAGATGCTCATGAGCTTACCGACTCTGATGAATTAATGTTAAAGGTGAAAAAAACTCCAACGGCCTATTCTTTAGAAATATTTATTCCCTCACAATGTCTTCAAGGCTACGATCCTGAACAATTTAATCGGTTGGGCTTTTCTTATCGCATCAATCGTACAGGTGGAAGACCACAAGAATTTTCCGCCACCTCCGCTGAATATCAGGTGGAGCAGCAGCCTTCTCTCTGGGCAAGCCTCAAACTCGTCGAGTAATCATCACCTTTTTTAACACATTGGGTTAAGAGATATATACTCATGTCAGCTCAATCGTACAATAATCTTTTTTAAAACTTAGTATTCTAAAAATCAGAAACGTTTGATTTTTTATCTTTTGATTCATGGAATGATGGGATGATTTGACAAGACATTTTTACCCTTGGATTAAAAACTTTTGAAGATGTATGATTTACACAATTGAAAATTTAAAGAGAGTTCGCTATGATAAGATCCTTCCATTCGATGCAAGCTACAAATTCCATAATTGAACCACCCGTAAATCTAGCAGTAAGTATTGATGAATATGTCGTTTCTGATGTTTTACTGAAAATCTTTTCTCTATTAAATTTCCAAGATATTTCACAATGTATTTCGCTTGTCAGTAAAAAGTGGGAAGCATTGTCAAACGATCCCGATTTATTAAAAAATGTGATTTGGAACGAGACTTTTAATCCAACTGATTGGAATAGATTTTTCCCTGATATTGCATTAACTGAGTTTGACTGCAACTATGCTTTTAATTCACTGCCAAAAACAATTGGTGCCATGTATAAAGGGCCATGCCCAACATTTCTGAATAAAAAATTAGGGCAGACTCATGTATTTGTTTGGATGCCAAAAAATCTAAGTATTAACAAATTTGATGCGCTTGCAAAAAAATACTTTCCTGAAAAGATGGATATCTTTAGGAACATAACTCATGCGAATTATGTTGGTATGGATTTAAGTACATTTATGGATACTTTAAACAAACGTCTGGAAAAGTTTGCAGAAGAGAATAAAAATAATTTTGGTTTAGCTATAGACACAGATGTATTGGATGCTTTTGGAGATGTAATGACTGAAGAATCGGAATGGTTAATCATGCCAAAGAATAATCTTCCGATAAAAATAGGTGGCACTTTTGCTGAACATCAAAATATTGTGAATGCATTAGAATTGTCAAATTTTAAAAGTTGTTCCTTTCCAACAGTCTTAGAAGGGATGGTTTCTGTTTCAACCACTTTTTTTAAGACACATGAAGAAATATTGAATGTGCATGCAACTTTTTGCAAAGAGGATATTAACAATTCTGCTGTTATATTTAGCGTAGAGTCATCTCTTTTTTTAACAGAGGTTATCGATGGTTTAGTTCAGGAAGAAATGAGTTCTGCACCTATTCGAAAGTTTAAGAGTGTTACATAATGTTAGAAATCTCATCACTTGATTGGAATTTAAGGGCAAAAGAGCATTATGAAAAGCTAGAAGGAATAACCGAGGCTTTTTTAACAAGGCGTGGGCGAGGCCAAAAACATGCGGTGCATGATTTTCTATTTGTTTATTATCCTTTTTCCCCGACCAAACTAAGACAATGGATTCCGTCGATTACAGAGCAGTTAATTATTGAAAATCAAGATCTTGAAAAATATCCTTGGTTAAATGAGCAATGGTTTAAAATGGATGGTAATTTACTTGGCTTAAAATCAGAATGGATTACTCCAAGTACTTTAAAAGCAGCTTCCTTTATAGAAAACCTTTGCGATACAATTTCTAATAGACCCATGCGCTTTAATTGTTTTGGTTTGCATGAGTGGGCAATGGTCTATAAAGCATCAGCTGAAACTATACGACATCAAGGACATAAACTCAGATTACCACAAAATGAACTTGATAGTTTTGTCGCTTCACAAATGATTTGCTGCTCACACTACGATGCGTTTCGCTTTTTTACTGAAGAAGCGCGTCCGCTTAATAAATTAAATCCCCTGGCAACAACCAAGGTTGAAATGGAACAAGGAGGTTGCTTACATGCCAATATGGATCTTTACAAATGGGCAGGTAGGCTTTGGCCTTGGATAGGCTCAGACTTTATTGCAAAAGCTTTTTTTCTTACATTAGAGGCACGTGTTCTAGATATGCGTGCAAGCCCTTATGATTTATCATCGATGGGTTATCTGCCGATTTGCATTGAAACTAAAGAGGGTAGGGAGCAGTACCAAAAAGAGCAGCAGCAATTAGCGCTCCGTGCTATGCCCCTTCGTCAAGAGTTAAGCACCTTCTGCAAACTCCTCCGTACTTATGAACTTTAGTTTTTTTAACTTAAGAGAGAAGCAATGAGAGGGGGAGTGAAGATTTATTTTCCAATATCATACAAAAAATCAGGAGATATGTCTGCCCCGTTTTCCCAAGTAATTGTGTCTAAGTCTGAATTTAATTTAAATGACTTAAAGTAAGATATGTCTTTTAACGGTTCGAAAATTTCACCGGTCAAATGTTGGCTTAAGTCGACAATTTTAATTTCATTATTGCTAAATGTTATTTGGATTTTGTAATCATTTAAATATTTTGCACGTTTTACAATATGCATAACGGTACCTAACATAATGGATCAATTTTGTTTAATGGCTTGTTATTTTCTGCAAGATTCCAATCTTGCTTTAATTCCTCACGATGTATAAAAGCCCATTTTAAAACAAGAGAAATTACACGCGAAGGTAAATAACCCTAAATTTCAGACATTTTTTCGCTATCTAGTCAATTTGCTTTTTTTACTTTAAGGTTATGTTGAATTACTTCCTTACTTGTTCTCTCTTGCTTTCTCGATTCTCTTATGTTAAAAAACACACTAATGCTTCTCAAAAGGCTTGGAAAAATGAAGACGATTTTATACGACAGGCATCTGGAACTTGGCGCAAAAATCGTAGACTTTGCAGGGTGGCAAATGCCCATCCACTACACAAGCGTTATCAAGGAACATCTTGCTGTGCGAAATGCTGTCGGACTATTTGATGTTTCTCATATGGGAATCATTGATGTGACGGGGATTGATGCAGGAGCCTTTCTAGATTATCTTTCGACCAATCAAATTTTAGGAAAAGAGAAACATACGGCTATCTACACGGTTTTGCCATTGGAAACAGGCGGTACGGTTGATGATGTGATTGTGTATTGTGAAGATGAACAACATTATTTTGTGGTTGTCAATGCTTCAAACAGGGAAAAAAGTTTAAATCATTTAAAAAAGCATGCAGCAGGTTTTAAAGTAAAGATTCAAGATCGCTTTCTTGAAGATGGCATTTTGGCTATTCAAGGACCAAATGCCTTGAAATTAATCTCTCCGTTGTTTTTAGAGGCAAAAAATTTAAAAAAAATGCATTTTATGCAAGTTTTGTATCATGGCCAAAAAATTATTTTGTCAAGAACAGGCTATACGGGCGAGCTCGGATTTGAAATTTATGCAAAAAATGCTTTGATTTTAGAATTGTTCGACTGGTTATTAAATGAAGGAAAACCTTTTGGAATCCTTCCGATTGGCTTAGGAGCAAGAGACACCCTTCGTCTTGAAAAAGGATACAGCCTTTATGGCCATGAACTTTCTGAATCTATAATGGCCTCGATGAGTTTATCAGCCTGGACAATCAAATGGCAAAGAGATTTTATTGGTAAACAAGCAATGGTTCTGCCTCACCAACAACAATACGGAGTGATCATTGAAAAAGGAATCGCAAGAGAAAATTATGATGTGTATAAAAATGGACATATAATTGGTCACGTCACATCAGGAAATTATTCACCCATTTTGCAAAAAGCGATTGCCGTTATTCTTGTCGATGATAAATTAAACATAAATGATACAGTTGAAATTAAAATTAGAGATCAGTTAGTTTTGGCTGTCGTTACAAAACTACCTTTTATACCAGAGAAGAAATGAACCGAAAAAAAATGAATAGAGAAAAAAAATGAAATTTACAAAAACACATGAATGGATTAAAAAAGAAGGCGATATCGCAATAGTCGGTGTCTCACATTATGCTCAAGATCAGCTTGGAGATATTGTTTACGTGGAACTGCCAAAAGTTGATAAGTCAATTAAGGCAGGCGATGAGGTTGCTGTCTTAGAGTCAACAAAAGCTGCGGCAGATGTCTATTCCCCATTAAGCGGAACAATAATCGAAGTCAATTCCATCTTAAATCAAAATGCGGAACTTATTAACAGATCTGCCGAAAATGAAGGTTGGATTTTTAAAATACGTTTTGACAACGAAAAAGAGATGGATGAAATGATGGAAGAATTGGATTATAAAAAGAAAAATAGTGTGTAATAATGGACTTTATTTCCAATCAAGAAGCGCAAAATCAAGAAATGTTAAAAGCAATCGGCATCAAAGCTGTTGAAGAACTTTTTTTAGATATTCCAAAAAGTTTGATGCATGAAAAACCGACTGTTGATGATGGTCTTTCTGAATTTGAAGGCATTCAACTGATGCGCAGCAAAGCTAAAAAAAATTCTTTTGCAGATTTCGATAATTATTTAGGAGCAGGCGCTTACGAGCATCATGTCCCGGCCCTTGTTTCATCTGTTTGTTCCAAAGCACAATTTTTAACGGCCTACACGCCCTATCAGCCGGAAGTATCTCAAGGGATGCTACAATTAATTTTTGAGTTTCAATCGGCTATTTGTGCATTGACCGGTATGGATGTTTCAAATGCCTCTTTATATGATGGAGCCTCCGCTTGTGCTGAAAGTTTATTAATGGCTTTAAGGATTAATAAAGATAGAAATAAAGTTATTATTGCAGAAAATTTGCATCCTCACTATTTAGCCGTTATCAAACAATACTTATGCAGTCATCAGACCAAAATTGAGCTCATCCCAATGTTAGATAGTGGTGCGCTTGATTTTGAACATTTCAAATCGATGATCGATGATCAAACGGCTGCAGTCTTAGTTCAGTACCCAAACTTTTTTGGAGGCATTGATGATATAGCTCCCGTTTTAAAAAATGCTAAGGAATATGATGCACTGACAATTGTTGTCGCAAATCCCATGGTATATGGACTTTACAAGAATGCTAAAGAAATTGATGCAGACATAGCCGTTGGGGATTGTCAGCCGTTTGGAATTGCTTTGCAATTTGGAGGCCCTTACGTTGGCTACATGGCATGCAAAGAAGAACTTGTCAGACAGCTTCCAGGAAGAATTGTCGGTGAAACCGTGGATACGATCGGCAAAAGAGGTTTTGTCTTAACGCTTCAAGCAAGAGAGCAGCATATCAGACGTGAAAAAGCGACATCAAATATCTGCACCAATCAGGCACTTGCAGCTCTTGCTTCTCTTACCGGTATTCTTTGGTATGGCAAGGAAGGGGTAAAAAAGTTAGCGCTTACAAACTATCAAAGAGCTGCCTACCTTAAAACAGAATTGGCAAAAATCCTGGGAATTAATGTTTCAAGCCAAGAGGATTTCTTCAATGAGTTTGTAGTTCAATTTGATCGTTCAATCGATGAAGTCATCCATATTTTTCATGAACATAAAATCGAACCGGGACTACCACTTAAAACCTATTTTCCAAAGTTTGATCGACATTTGCTCGTTGCAGTAACAGAAACCAAGAGCCTTGACAACTTAAACCGCTACCTGGAAGTTGCCCGTTCACTTTTTTAACAACGAAGGTTACTCTCTAATATAAGAATGCTAATTAAAATTTAAAAGTTTTGGATTTTTTTACCAGTGAGGCAGTGAGAAAGACATGAGGACAGTGAGAGGCACTGCATACACAACCCCTCACAGTCCTCTTGTCTTTCTCACTGTCTCACTGGTAAAAAATATTTTTGATATGGCTTGTATGTGGTCGGCATAAAATTTTCAGATTTTAAATAAAACCTAAATGTTGCTGAGTGTACTCTGTGGTTAAAGTTATAAAGGAGTTTGAAGATGACAAGAACGATATTTGAAAAAAGCGAACAAGACCAACACGCCTACAGCTTGCCAAAAAATGCTGCCGAATTTTTAAATTTTAAGCCAAAAGAGTCGCTACTTCGAAAGGAAGTTCTTGCATTACCCGAAGTTTCAGAACTTAATTTAACGCGTCATTTTAATGAAATGGCGAACAGAAATGTCGGAATTGATAACATCTTTTATCCTCTTGGAAGCTGTACAATGAAATTCAATCCAAGAGTCAATGAACTTGTCGCAGGGTTTGATGAATTTACTAAAACACATCCATTGGCATCCACAAAATTTGTACAAGGCAATTTAGAGATTATTTTTGAACTTATTGAAATGTTAGCAGAAGTCTCAGGAATGGCAGGGGGCACTATTTTACCAAATGCCGGTGCACAAGGTGAGTTTGTTGGCATTCGTATGATTGCAGATTACCATAATTTTAATAAAAATAATCATAAATTGGAAGTTTTAATACCTGACAATGCACACGGAACGAACCCTGCAACTGCAAAAATGGCAGGATATACGATCGTGTCTATTCGAACAAATTCCAAGGGCGATATCGATTTAGAGCACCTTAAAAGCTTGGTTTCTGATAAAACAGCCGCCCTTATGCTGACTAACCCAAATACTTTGGGATTATTTTCTCCGACTATTTTAGAAGTTACAAAAATCATCCATGATCATGATGGACTACTCTATTATGACGGAGCTAATTTAAATGCCATTTTAAACATTGCCAAGCCTTGCGAAATGGGTTTTGATCTGATGCACATTAATCTTCATAAAACATTTTCAACACCACACGGTGGTGGAGGCCCAGGTTCCGGTCCTGTTTTATGTAACAAAAAACTCCTCGATTTTTTACCTGTCCCGCGTGTTGAAAAAACTCATTCTGGCTATAAACTTGGGCTTCAATCAGAGAACAGTATAGGCTCTATCGCTTCCTTTCATGGAAATTTCAGCATTTATTTAAGAGCCTACCTTTACATGAAGCTACACGGCAATTATGGCCTAAGGCGTATTTCAGAGCAGGCGGTTTTAAATGCAAACTACTTAAAAAGTCAAATGGCACCTTTTTTTAATATTCCCTATCCTCAACCCTGTATGCATGAGTTTGTAGTCTCTGCAGATACTTTTCTTGATAAAGGAGTAAGAGCATTAGACATTGCAAAACGTCTTCTTGATTATGGTGTACATGCCCCAACCATTTATTTCCCCTTAATCATCAAGGAATGCATGCTGATCGAGCCTACCGAAAGCGAGTCAAAAGCCACCCTTGATAACTTCATTAATATTCTTAAAACCATCGTCCAAGAAATAAATGACGACCCCGAACTCATCAAAAATTCCCCCCACACAACCCCCGTCAAGCGCCTAGACGAAATACGCGCAGCCAAATCCCCCATCTTAAAATTTTGAAAAATGTTTCTTTTTGGCATCTTTAGTGCTAAATCAAAGAGGGCCTATATACATAGTGCCCCTCTTTGATTTATCCCTAAATCTGCACAAAAATAATTCATTTTTTAATTATTTGTTCAAACCCATTGTTATTGGGGTCTGGATTGACAGAATGACAGTTTCACTGAAATGGCTAGATTGATACTAACGGAAAATGTAATTCTGTAAAGCCTGACCCCAAAAAACCTATTATTATAAATAGATTAGGCGTCTAAAAATTTTTTATTTTGAAGTAGAAGGAGTGTATTCTTTCTCTGTGATCTCTATGGTGAAAATTATTTGAGGATAAGGGAGTAGCAGGGGGTAAGCTCGACTGGATGGTAGGAAAGTTTGGCTTGGCGTAAGCCTTCAAGACCCAAATCTTCTTGACGGTTAATCAATTCGTAGCCCTCTTCCAAAATTGTTTTGGCAGTTTCCCGATTGATCAGCTGATACAACCCTTTGTAATGCTTGTCTGCTTTTTCGAAAATAATTTCGGCAGTTTTTTTGTTAAGCTCTTGATAGATGGAAAATGCTATCGGTTGCCCATCATCGCTAATGACTTTTCCTTTTAATTTAAGTGGCTTATAATAAAATAAAGCCTTATTCAATGCTTTTAATTCATTTTCAAGACTTAACGACAATTTGGCCGGCCTTCCCACATTTTCTAAAATTTTTGGGCAATGAGGATGACATTTTTCGTCCATCGGCTCAGAAACAAGGTCATAGAGCTTTTCAGCTTGTGCAATTAAATTGCGTTTTTTTTCGTAATCACCACCGCTTAAGTTGCTTAAGTCGGACGCTCTGTAAAGATAGTTAAATCTGTTTCTTTCTTTTTTAATTTCAAAATTTGTACAAAAATCACTGTTTTTTTTTATAAAATTTATGGAAATCCATACCAATTTTAGAGGGTTGTTTGATAATAAAAATAGAAGATTTTTTTGACTTAGGAGTGGAAAAGATCCGATCGGCTCTAATAAATGACAGACACTTGAATCAGGGCTACAGGCTAAAATCAAAAGGGTTTCATCATCTAAAAAAGCCCATTTATATTCATAACCCGCATTACCAATTAGAAGGAGTGAAAAAGTATAACCTGACAAATCATGAGGGTATTTCTTTAGATAAGGTTCCACTACCTCTTGAGATTGAATAGTGATCGGTTGAAAGTTTAAACTGAAAATACTGTCATCCATATCCTCCTCTTATCAAAAATATAAAATTTAAAATAGCGATTTATTTGGATTCGAGGTGGAGGAGGTGTTGTTTTAATGATACGCCACCGGCGTAACCGCCTAAATGACCATTGTTGCGAATAATGCGATGACAAGGGACAATAATGGCAAGGGGATTTGCACCATTAGCATTTGCAACGGCTCTATAAGCTGTTGGCTTGTTGATGTTTGTTGCTTGTTGCTGATAACTTAACGTTTGACCAAATGGAATTCGGTCAAGTTCCATCCAGCAAAGTTTTTGAAAATCGGTACCTAAAAGATGAAAGGGAGTCTTGAATTGATTTAAAGATCCGTCAAAATATTCTATTAATTCTTCGCTGATGCTGAGAAATGGCTCGCTCGACTCCGAAATAATATCTGATTGAGTTGTTGTGCAAAGCTTTTTGATTTTGCTTTTTAACCCTTTATCTTCAATAAATTGTAAAAGGTAAAGACCTTTTTCATCAGAAATGGCAAGTATCTTGCCAAAAGGCGTTTTGATTTCGCTGGATTTAAGAGTTTTTTGCTTATTCATATAGGGATAATGGCGGAGAGGGTGGGATTCGAACCCACGGTACGCGTAAACGTACACACGCTTTCCAGGCGTGCTCCTTAAGCCACTCGGACACCTCTCCACAAAAAAGTCTTGAATTAAGCAACCATTCTATTTTAAAAGGTGCATATTTGACAAGATAAATTTGACATAAGAATTTAACAAGAAGATTTTGATTGCCTATTATTGCTAGAAATTATAAACATCAGGTAAAATAGAGGAACTTTCAAAAAAGGAAAAACGACATGAGCTTAATTAGATTTTTATTTAATTTTATCCTTTTTGGTGCATTATTTTATTTAATTTGGCATTTTTTTCCAGATACTTTTAATGTTCTTGTCTCTTGGGTAAAAGCTATTATTGATTTTGTACAGCAGGCTGTACTCAATATTTATCATCAAGTCTCTTCTGTTGCTCCAAAAAAAGAGGTTGAACCCGTTAAAACGACTCTTGGTTTGATTATGACTTTTTTGAAGTAATATAATGGAAAATTTATACATCCAAACTCCGCTTTTAGAATCTGTTTCTTTATCCAAGGAAATGGGTATTCCTGTATATTTGAAAATGGAGGCTTTGCAGCCTTCGGGCTCTTACAAAGATCGCGGACTTGGAATTCTTTTAAAAGATTATGTGAATCGCGGATTAAATTCTTTTATTACAGCATCACGTGGACATTCAGGACTTTCATTGGCCCATGCCGCAAGAGTACTCAATGTAAAATTAAAAGTTGTCGTTCCCGAAAAGACATCCGATTTCATCAAAAATAAAATTAAGTTGATGGGTGCCGAGGTAGTGGTTAATGGAGCCGATTTTGAAGGTGCAGAGCATGAGGCTAAAAAAATTGCCACTAAAACTAAAGCGACTTATGTAAATCCCCATGATGACCCTTTAATTTTTAAAGGGATCAGTTCAATGATCTATGAAGTCTTTTATGCAGGTTTAAAACCTGGAGCCATCTTGCTATCCGTGCATTCAGGAGATTTACTTGCAGGTGTCATCCAAGGCCTTCAAGAGTGCAAATGGGCAGATATTCCTCTGATCACTGCAGAAATGGAGACCCATTGTCCTTTTGCAACCGCTCTTTTTGCAGAGGAGCATCAGGCAAAAGGTATTGTACCTGAAGCTTTTTTAAGTCTTAAAAAACAAAAAGTGTATCCACATATTATTTCTGAAAAAGCAGCGTTCGATGCGTGCGTTGCATTTGCAAACGAACAATGCGTTTTGGTAGAGCCAAAATTTTCTTCAGAACTTGCGCCAATTTACCAAAATATGCCACTTCTTAAAACCTTCTCATCCATCCTCGTCATCGTCAGTGGCGGCAGCGATGTCAACCTCGCAACCTTTCAGTGATTTTATAACAGGGAGACTTTAAAGATTGTTATGAATTCACAAATTCAATAATTCTTAGATAAATCCCTAATTTACTTTTATGTCGTTTAAGTCTATAATTTATTCATGCTTAAAGAAGAAAATAAAAAAGTTATTATTATTGGCGGCGGAGCTGCAGGGTTTTTCGGCGCAATCGCTTGTAAAGAAGCTAACCCCTTTGCTGAAGTAATCATTATTGAAAAAGCACGTGCCGTGCTTGCCAAAGTGCGAGTTTCGGGTGGCGGCCGCTGTAATGTCACCCATTCTTGTTTTGATGTAACAACTCTTCTAAAAAACTATCCAAGAGGGCAAAGGGAATTAAGAAGTGCATTTACAACATTTCAACCAGAACACACAATTGAATGGTTTTTAAAAAGAGGCGTACCTCTTAAGACAGAAGCTGATGGACGCATGTTTCCAACTACAGATTCATCAGAGACAATTATAAATTGCTTAATGTCCTCTGCAAAACAATGTGGCGTCCAATTAAAAACAGAATGTTCAATTCAAGAAATTATAAAAACGGATGATGGCTTTTCTTGTGTTTGCAGTACAGGTGAAACCCTTTATTGTGACAAACTTTTAATTGCAACGGGAAGTCAGGGAAAAGTTCATGAACTGATCAAAAATTTGGACCATACCATTGTACCGCCCGTTCCCTCTCTTTTTACTTTTAATGTTCCAAGCTCTAAACTAACCGATCTTTCTGGCATATCTGTTCAAAAAGCGCATCTTAAAATTGGCAATACAACATTGCAACAAATAGGCCCGCTTCTAATCACTCATTTTGGCTTTAGTGGTCCGGCAGTTTTAAAGCTTTCAGCTTTTGGAGCAAGAATTTTGAGCGAACTTCAATATAAAGCCGCTTTACATATCAACTGGCTTCCCTGTACTTCTCATCAGGAACTTAAAAATATTTTGGAAAATCATAAAGAGAAAAATCCTTTACGTCTTGTTACAACCGATTCACCAATTGATGTACCAAAAAATTTATGGAAAAAATTAACGGCAGAATTGTTAAAAGCTAACGATTTATCCAAATGGTCACATGTTACATCAAAGCAGATCAATCAAGTGGTGGAAAAGCTCAAAAATGATATTTATCAAATTGATGGCAAAACAACATTTAAAGAAGAATTTGTCACATGCGGAGGTGTAAGTCTTGCTGAAGTCAATTTTAAGACAATGGAAAGCCGTATTGTCAAAGGCTTATATTTTGCAGGTGAAGTTTTAGATATCGATGGAATCACTGGCGGTTTCAACTTCCAAAACGCATGGACCACCTCATGGATCGCCGGCCACTCCATGTAATCCTGTAATGAACAAGATTATCTTCAATTTAAATGATGATGTAACCTGAAATAAGACCAATAACAGCGATAATTCCACCTAGCGCGATGAGACCAAAAATGATCCAGTCAGTTGGTTTAAAAACTTGGATTTTTTGCTCTCTTCTTGCAATCACATAAAGAATGGTTCCCGGTGCATAAAGTGCTGCTGATAATAAAAGAAACTTGTAGCCGGCTGCATAAATCATGAAAATTGTATAAACAGAAGCTATACCCGCAATAATCAAATCGCGTTTTTGATCTTTTAGTTCTTTTTCATACGTTTCGCCACGTTTTGCTATTAAAAAGCCGTAAGCTGCAACAAAGAGATAAGGGATCAGTCCCATGACACTTGTTAAACTTAACATTAAAACAAAGGCATCTTGGGACCAATATGTACTGATCACCAAAAGTTGAATGACAATATTTGTTAACCAAAGGGAAGCCTCCGGAACTTTATTTTCGTTTTCAGTTGCAAATATTTTTGGCATGTCATCGGTTTTTGCAGCTGTAAATAAAACTTCGGCACAGATTAGCAACCAAGCAAGATACGCACCTAAAACAGAAATAATAAGTCCGATGCTAATAAAAATAGCTCCCCAAGGGCCAACGACTTGTTCTAATACTGCCGCCATGGAAGGTTGTCTTAAGGCTGCAATTTCAACACGTGTCATTACGGCATAAGGTAAAAGAGTTACAAGTATCATCAAAGAAAGCACACCGATAAAGCCCAAAATTGTTGCAGTACCAACATCTCTTCTTGTTTTAGCGTACCGAGAATAAACGCTTGCACCCTCGACTCCTAAAAAGACAAATACAGTGACTAACATGGTGGCACGCACCTGATCAAATAGGGGGGTGTCAGGCATTCCAATACCACCCCAAAAATTGGCAGAAAAAACATCTGCTTTAAAGGCAAAAAATAAGATGAGGATGAAAGTTATAATGGGAATGATTTTTGCCACAGTGACAACAGAGTTGATGAATGTTGCTTGTTTAATACCTTTTAAGATTATAAAATGAAAAATCCAGATACCTATGGAGGCAAAAGCTATTGCTGTTATGGTATTGCCGTCACCAAAAACCGGAAAAAAGGCTCCAAGAGTTGATTTAATTAGAACCCAAAAAGAAACGTTTCCTGTACAGGTTCCAAGCCAATAACCAAGAGCTGATAAAAAACCTGGATAATCGCCAAAGCCGGCTTTTGCATAGGCATAAATACCTGCATCAAGATCAGGTTTTCTTGCAGCAAGTGTTTGAAATACCCTTGCTAGCATATACATACCAAAACCTGCAACGCACCAAGCTATGATGGCACCAAAAGGGCTAGTCGCAAGCCCAAAAGTTCGTGGCAATGAAAAAATGCCAGCACCAATCATCGAACCCACAACCATAGCTGTCAAGGCAAATAGAGACAGTTTTTGTTTTTGTGCAGAATCAGATGCCATTATTTTTTCCTGTGTATATAAAACTCGACCTTAGATTTTCAAGGAAAATTATGCAAATAATTTTTAAAAAAATACATATTTTAACTTAAATAATATCAGACAATGTTGTTAAAGCTTGTAGGGTTCACTGCCATTATCCTTTTCCTTTTCTTCGATGGAGGCAGAATTAATTAAAAGTTGCTCGCTTTTTCTTGGATAAGCAATTCCATATAAACCGGAAAGTTTTTGATAGTGTTTAACACGACCTATAAGAAAATCGTCCAATGAATTAAAATCGTGTTCTACAAGCCATTGTTGATTCACGGGGATTCCATTTTGATTTTTTTTAAGGATGTCAAGATCATTTGAAAGTTTTGAAATATACATGGGAGTATAGCTATTTTTTAGCTCTGTATAAATTGTTCCAATTTTTTCTTTTGGTTTATATTGTTCCTTAAAGCAATAAAATTGTAATAAATGGATCGTGCTTTCGATCGCTTCTACAGAAATAATTTCAGGTATGTTCTGATGTCTTACAGCATCGTATTCAAAATCCATCGTATCAGCTATGTAAATTGGATTGATATCGACTTTATGATCCGAAAAAAATTTATCCTTGATATATTTAAGACCATCGATCGCATGTAAATAACAGTTTGTAATAGGTTCTATTTTATCTTTTCCCTTTTCATCTTTTGTTATTAAAGTTGGGGGATAAAGATCAAACATCATCCGAAAGATTCTTAAAATAATAATAAAATTATTACGTCCTTCATAATGCATGTAGCGTTTTACAGAATTTAGATCTACGTTGCAAACTTTATTTTCTGTTTCGAAATTAATGGCAAATTCATCAATTTTTAATTTAATTTTTGGCTTGTATGGAAACATGGCTATACGGATTGCAGATGTCATGCCTTCACATTTCATTACTTCTAAAGGATGCTTACTGGCCATCTCAGGCAAATAACCGGCAACAGTTGAAACTGCAGAATAAAGTGTGGAAACAAATTGCATTAAAACCTCAAAAGTAAATTTTATAATAACATAAATACTTTAAATTTAAGATAATTGCAAGAGAGTTTTACCAAGCGGCCGTTGGTGGCATTGAGCAAAGGATAGCCTCCTTTAAATTCCACCGGATTAAAACTACAAATTTGTCTCACTATCTTAAAGGTAGATTGAATTCTACATAATGCACCCTTGATTTATCTTGGGACCTACGCTCAACAGCATTTACCCGCGGAATGCAGGGTGTTGGGTATAGTGCTGAAAATATGGCTGTAATCAGACGGCTCGCTACGAACGTTGTAAGAACTTTTGAGCCAGCAAGAGGGATTACAGATGCTAGACGAAATGCAACTCATGAACCTAAATACTTGAGAGGATTGTTGAACAAGGTTTTTGTCAAATAATTTTCATCAGAACGCCCTGTGCTGTTAAAGGCACAAAAAAAATTAAAGCCTAGTGGTAAATTTGTGAAATGCAATCCTGCTACTGTCCTTAGTAATTACGATTTAACATGCAAGAGTTTTTACCAAGCGGCCGTTGGTGGCATTGAGCAAAGAATAGCCTCCGGATTTCCACCCGATTGAAATCCAAATTTGGTCCCGCGATCATAAAGTAGATTGAATTCCACATAATGCGCCCTTGATTTAGCTTGGCAGTTACGCTCAACAGCAGAATATTCATGATACACACGTTTCTGATATATCGGCATGATCGCATCAAGAAACGTAGACCCTACATTTTTCCACATGGCAAGATCTTTCGTAAAATCACCTGTGTTGAAATGATCAAAGAAAATTCCACCAACGCCTCTTTCTTTTTTCCAATGGGGTATATAAAAATATTCTTTTGCATTAGTGGAAAATTTATTGTAAAGATCATCTCCAAAAGGATCCAAAGCATATTTTGCTTGTTTATGAAAATGAATTTTATCTTCATCGTTTGCAAAACCCATTGGAGTCAAATCGTAACCTCCGCCAAACCAAAATTTATTTTCCGTTTCAATATAGCGGATGTTCATGTGAACGGTGGGCGCATAAGGGTTATGCATATGCGTAATTAAGCTGACACCTGTTGCAAAAAATGGACCGGTTGAATCATCCATTGGAAAATGAGGCCCTGAAACTGCAGACCAATTAACGGCCGCTTTTTCAAAGACGGATCCTCTTAATAGCGAAATTTCTCCGCCGCCACCCGTTGTATGATTCCATTCTTGCCGCTTAAATTTTTCAATAGGTTCAAGTGTTTCAAATGCTTCAATGATTGTGCTACGAAGATTTTTTAAGAAAATAACAATCTCTTTTTGCCGCTCTATATTCATTTGCATAATCTCCCAATTTCATACCTTAAAACCATAACCACAAGGATTAATATGCACAAGTTATTTATACCGTTAGGAGGACTTTTTTTAACGCAAAAGGGCTAAGGCGTAAAGGAAAATAAACTTTAGGAGTTCAAAGAGTTATTTTTATTCTTTGCGCCTTTGCGTTAAAAAAAAGAAGAAGAATGGTTTATATTTTTACTTTCCACTAGCACCAATATATATTTGTTTTAGTCTTTCTTGTAACGATAGAGATAAATATTTGTTTTATACAAATCATCAACTACAGCCCTCTTGATAGGCTGCCAGCCTTGAATTGCAAAGGTGTTGCTAACAACATACGTCCCATCCTGTAGTTCTTGTTCAAACTTAAACCTTAATTTTTCCATGGCTCTTGGATATAAATAACAAACAACAAGCGATGCCTGATTTAAATTCACGGTAAAAAAATCTTCTTTTTTAATATCAAGATTTATTTTTTTAAAAAAATAATTAATAGCCTTTGAATAAATATAAGGAATCGTGGACATCTCCAAGGCAATGATTTGATTATTTGGAAATTGTTTTGCAAGAGGCCATGCAAGTGTTAAAAAGCCTGAACCGAGTTCAAAAATATTGCGGGGTAAATCTTTTGGAATGCCTTCATCAACCATCTGTAATAACGCTTTCTTAACTTTTGGTGATGTAGGCATCGGGGAAATTCCATTCTTAATCGTCCAATAAATGATCGAGACGAATGAAACAAATACAAAAAAGCTTAAGAAAAAATAAAAAAAAATTAACATAACTTTTTTATTTACCGTTATGGTATAGAAATTGTCAAGGAGAAATCAATATGAATGACAGAGATATCAAACAGCAGCATATTCAAAAAGAAATCAAAGAACTCATCACGCTTGCGGGCGGAAAGGAGAATTCAATTGAAGGTGAGTTGATTTCAAATCTTATTGAAACAAGCTTAAAACTTCTTGATGAAGGACATGATACAGGTCAATTAAAACTAATAAGCCGCTCTTTAAAAGAATTAAGATACGCCTATCGCGTTTTTAATTCCTATAAAGGAGTAAGAAGGATAAGTATTTTTGGTTCTGCAAGGACTCCGGAAGATCATCCGGACTATGCTGCTGCCAAAGAATTTAGCGAAAAAATTGCTGAAAAAGAGTGGATGTGCATTACAGGAGCTGCTAATGGAATCATGAAAGCAGGCCTTGAAGGAGCGTCTCGTGAATCAAGCTTTGGTTTATCAATCAGGCTTCCTTTTGAAAATCCTTCCAACACAGTAATTGAAGGGGATCCTAAACTCATTAATTTCCGCTATTTCTTTACGCGAAAACTTATGTTTATGAGTCATTCTGATGCTGTAGTTGCATTTCCTGGTGGTGTTGGAACTTTAGATGAGCTTTTTGAGGTCTTGACACTTATTCAAACAGGTAAATCCAATATTATGCCTGTTGTGGTAATGGAGGGAAAAGGTGGAATCTATTGGAAGCATTGGGAGCATTATATGAGAGATCATCTGCTTGCAAATAATTTCATCAGTGAATCTGATTTTAATCTTTTTTATTTGGCTCAATCACCCGATGATGCTATTGCTCATATTTTAAAATTTTATAGACGTTATCATTCAAGTCGCTATGTTAATGATAAATTAGTAATTCGTATTTTGGAGCCGATTACACCAGAACAACTTTCCCTTTTAAATAAAAATTTTAAATTTTTAGTAAAATCAGGGGAAATTGAAGCATCCGATGCATTGCCGGAAGAAAACGATCATCTTGATATACCAAGACTTGTATTTGAGCACACAAGATCAGACTATGGATCGGTCAGAGCCCTCATCGATCAAATCAACCTCTTCTAATAATTCTATTTCAAAGCCGCACCTTTCTTTTGAATAAAAAAAAAGGCATTTTGCGAAATGTCTCGCAAAATGCCCTGATTTCTTTAAATTTAGCTAGACACCTTTAGCTAAATTATATATCTTGACTAGAAGGTTACTCAATTACAGCAGAAATAGGAAATTTTTTGACGATTGATTAAGTAAAATTAAGAGAGGATAAAATGGCATTAAATAAAGATCAAATTGAACATTTTAAAAAAAAATTGGAAGCATTAAAGCATCAACTCAATCATTCTCTAAAAGGCTCGACTGCAGAAGTGAAAAAACCGGACGATGCAACAGGTTATTCTCAACATCAGGCTGATCAAGGAACCGATGATTTTGATCGCACTATTAGCTTGGAAGTTACAAGTCGCGAATATGGAATCTTAAGACAAATTGAGCGAGCGCTTGAAAAAATTGAAGAAGGCACATATGGTGTTTGTGATGTTACAGGGGAAGATATTTCCGTTCCTCGTCTTGAGGCAATACCTTATGCTAGTATGACAGTAAAAGCCCAAGAGCAGTTGGAAAAAGGCTTGCTTTAACAGATGGTAATCAGCAAAAAAAACGGGATAATTTTTTTTATTCTTGGGTTTTCTCTATTTTTAACCGATTTCCTAACAAAATTTTTCACCCAAAAATGGATTCCTTTAATACGCGGACAAAGTTACCCGTATGGTGGAATTAAAGTTTTTAAAGATTTTTTAGGAGTTGAGTTTTCTATTGTTCATGCAACAAATAAAGGGGCAGCTTGGGGGCTATTTTCAGATTTTCAGTTTTATTTGATTTGCCTTCGAATTATCCTGATTATCGCTCTAATTATTTACATATTTTATTATAATAAACATGAAAGCTCTATTATAGCCTTGACCCTAATTGTTTTTGGGGCTTTTGGCAATATTGTCGACTATTTTCTTTATGGGCATGTCATCGATATGCTTCATTTTGTACTATGGGGCTACGATTTTCCGGTATTTAATGTAGCGGATTCTGCCATTTGCATAGGAATTTTTTGGCTTTTAATGGCTTCATGGTTTATCAAATCTGAAAAGGAGAATTAATATTTCTATTCGTATTAGCACTTTTAAGGAAGAAGGGTATTATCAAGCTTCAAAATGGCTTTCGCATCAAATTTTAATCGATGTTGAGGAAATGGAAAATTTGCTTCATGAATTAGGTGATTTTTACATTTGCATCATTGGGCAAATCTACAGGGAAGGCGAAGAAATCATTTCAAAAGAGCTCTTTTTAAGTAATTACAAAGCTTACATTGATGGACTAAAATCAGGCAAATTGGTCGATGAATCTATTTATCGATCCCTATTTTCATCGATTTTTACGACATCGCTAGAGGATCTTTATAAAATAAAAGTTTCTGACGATCAATTTATTCTTCGTGTCTTTAAACCCGTCGTTCAGCTACAAGCCCATCGCATGCATCATTCAAAATTTGATGACACATTCCGCCCGATGATATTTGGTAAAGATAGCATCTCTTGGGGAATTCAATTCTCCTACCCTCAAATATTCCAGGACAATTTATCGAAAGAAGTTATTCAGGTTTTAAATTACCCTGCCTTTAAAAATAAAAAACTTTACCATGACTTACAAAAATGGATACGTAAAAATACCATTCCAACCCCTTTTAGCTACGAAGATAAGATAATTAATACCCCTATAAGAATTGGTAAAAAGTGTCTTCCTTGGATAAATAAGCATCCCCAACTTATTGAAAAAGGGTTAAAAGTTTCTTATGACGATTGAAGTGATTGCTATTGGAGGAGAATTGTTGTGTGGTTATACAACGAATACAAATGTTGTTTTTATTGGAAGAAAACTGCTTGAAGAAGGCTTTATTGTCAGCCGTCAAGAGGTTGTTCCCGATGAATTTGATGTTTTAACTAACACATTTAAAGAATCCTTAGCAAGAAGCTCTGTTGTTATTGTAACAGGTGGGCTTGGACCAACACTTGATGATATCACAAAAGATGTAGCGGCAAATCTTTTTAATTCAGATTTTAAGGTTGATAGGCAAGTTGCAAAAGACTTAAAAAGTCGTTTTGGAAATAATTTTCCATCAATTGATCATCAGTCAATAGTGCCATCAAAAGCAATTATTCTTAAAAATAAAGTGGGTACGGCCCCAGGCTTCATATTTGAAAATGGCAAATCGGTTCTTATTCTAATCCCCGGTCCCCCAATGGAAATGAATTCCATGATGGTTCATGATGTGATTCCATATATAAAAAAAAATTGTTTAGATCTTAAAAAAACATATGTTAAAAACATAAACTTTTTTGGTCTGCCGGAAATGGCTATAGATCCAACCCTTCGAATTTTAAAAACAGAATATCCTTTTATTGAATTTGGAATCTATCCTGGGGCAGGAAAAGTATCCGTAGTCATGAAATGTACTAACCTCAAAGAATCTGATGCCGATGATCAATTAAATGCCTGTTTAAAAATTCTTGAAAAAACGTTTCAAGACAATGTTTTTATGTCGGAATTAGAAACAATTGAAGAAGCTATTTGCGATCAGTTTATAAAAAAGAGATTAACTTTAAGTATTGCTGAATCGTGTACAGGTGGTTTTGTTTCTTCAAAACTTGTCAAAATTTCTGGCGCCTCCGAGTACTTTATAGGTGGATTCACCTGCTATTCTGATTTCTATAAAGAAAATTTTTTATCCGTTCCAAAATCGCTTCTTGAAGAATTTGGAGCAGTATCAGAGCCTTGTGTCAAACAAATGGCCCTTAATCTTCTTGAAATGACGGCAAGCGATTATTCTTTAACAATTTCAGGAATCGCGGGACCATCCGGGGGTACTCCTGAAAAGCCTGTCGGAACCGTATTTGGCGCTATAGGTTTCAAAGGTGATGTCAAAACGTTTCATTTTAAAGCAATCGGCAACAGAAGCCAAATCATAGAATGGACCGCCAACATCATGCTCTTCGAACTTTACAAAGTCTTATCTCAATAACGTAATATTTTTAAACACGAAGGCTTAAAAGATCATATGCTTCTATATTTCATAGAGGTCTTATCTAGTCTTTGTGTTAAAAAATCAAAAACGCTATGCAATCAAATCTTTGAAGAGCAGCGCGAGTTGATTTCCAAGATGAAGGACCGGTCTGCTTGTAAGCGCATTAAACAAAAGAAAGAAAAAGATGCGATTGTTAAGCGTCTCATTTTTTAAAAAATTAATTTTTGACGGAGCAAGTTTGGCATAAAGGGCAGGCAGGGCAAAAAGGACGGCTGCAATACTTGCAATGTGCTTTGGATACCAGGGGTTAAGAGCAAAAATTGTGTTTTGACCAAAAAAGCCGTTGAGTTGTAAAGAAAAGAAGGTTGCAAATGTTGTCATCAAAAGAATGCCCTGGCGCGTGACAAAAGGGCTAAGCAATAGGGAGATCTTTGATATAAAATTTAACGTTGATTTTTCTTTTGTTTTGGAAAATTTGCAAAGATAATAAATTTCAATCATTCCAAAAAAACAGGTGATAAAACCTGTAAGGTCTTTAACAGCATTTTTTATTGAAGGTTGGTTTAAAAAATTTAACGATTCAATGATCAAATATTGAAACTGTACATAAGCTGAACTCATTAAGAAATCCATTTTTAAAAAAACAATGTTATCTTTTTTTTGGATTTTAAATCAACCTATTAGATGAAAAGAGTACCAAAAAAAGTTTATCTTTGTTAAGATAGAAATATTTTAAACTTTAACTATTCTATTAATATGCTTTTAACAAGTTTGCAAAATCCACGTATTAAAAATCTTGTCTCCCTAAGAAATAGAAGAGATCGAGATGAAACCCAAGAATTTATAATCGAAGGGTACCGAGAGCTTTATAAAGCCACTCACGCGAAATGGAAAATAAATACACTTTTCATTTGCCGCGAATTATTTTTGGGCTCAAACGAGCAGGCTTTGATTGACTTAATTGCAAAACAAGGAGCTCAAGTCTTTGAATGCGATAAAAAAGTTTTTCAAAAAATTTCTTACAGAGATCGTCCCGATGGTCTTGTAGCAATTGCTCCTCAGGTTCACAAAAACTTGAAAGATTTGGAATCTAAGCTAAAATCAAACCCTTTTTTGATTGTAGCTGAAGCTATTGAAAAGCCGGGGAATCTTGGTACCATCTTGAGAACTAGCGATGCCGTGGCATTAGATGCGCTTATTTTAGCCGATCGCTGTACGGATATTTATAATCCAAATGTCGTAAGGGCTAGTGTCGGAACTTTATTTACAGTACCTGTGATTGAATCGGGAGGCAAAGAGACTCTTGCCTGGCTTAAAAAAAATAATATTGCCATCTTAGCTGCCACTCCGCATGCAACACTTGAATTTACAAAAGTTGATATGACCTGCCCAATTGCCATCGCAGTTGGTACAGAGCAACTTGGACTGTCAGAGCTTTGGATGGACAGTGCAGATATTAAAGTCAAAATCCCGATGCATGGAATTGCTGATTCCTTAAACGTTGCCATGGCAACAACTCTTTTACTTTACGAGGCAGTTCGCCAAAGGAATTCATGATAGACATCATTTTTGAAGATAATCATCTTCTTGTTTTGAATAAACCGGCTAATCTTTTAACCGAGCCAAGCGGAACGGAACAAGAAAACCTTTTGGATTTGGCAAAACAGCACCTGGTAGAAAAATATCAGAAAAAGGGCCAAGCCTATTTGGGGATTGTTCATCGTTTGGATAAACCTGCAAGCGGAATTGTTGTGTTTGCTAAAACGAGTAAAGCATTATCACGATTGAATCAAAGCATGCGCGATAAGAAGTTTAAAAAAATGTATACTGCGATTGTGAACAATAAAGTGCCATTTTCTGAAGGCAGTCTTGTCGATTATCTCGTACATGATGATTTTAAAGCTTTTGTGACATCAAAAAGTGATCCAAAATCCAAATTATGTAAATTGTCCTATTGCGTTTCTAAGAAGATTGGAACACTTACCTATCTGGAAATAATTTTAGAGACCGGTCGTTATCATCAAATTCGTGCGCAATTGGCAAATATTGGCTGCCCAATTGTAGGGGATCAAAAATATGGAAGTCTTCAAATATTACCTTTACGAGAAACAATCGCATTGCATCACACAAGACTTGAAGTTTTGCATCCGGTTACTGCAAATTTGATGATTTTTGAAGCAAATTTGCCTGATTATTTTTTGTTTGATGAAAAAAAATAACGCCCTCTTGGTGTTATGTGAAAGTGATCTTGAAAATAAAAAAAAGAAAGTGTTGCAATAAACATGTTTAATTATGTATTGTAGTCATTTCAATCGCAAATTGCAGCGTGAAAGCAAAGCAAGACGAAAGAAATAAAGCGCCTTAGAGTGCTTAAGTTATTTGACAGCAAAAGAGAGACAATGTGCAAGTAAGAAGTTAGCATGCAAATGTTAACAACAAACAATAGAGCTTGTGCGAAGAAACGATAAGTTGATTCGCAATATAAATAAATTTTGATTTAGAATAAAACATAAATCAA
>Ga0105045_10000143_pt1 | contig 42459 bp, 53 predicted proteins | sample MAT02_FD_78089 | JGI IMG/M metagenome (GOLD analysis project Ga0105045, IMG submission 78089) | Freshwater microbial communities from Lake Fryxell liftoff mats and glacier meltwater in Antarctica - MAT-02 (megahit assembly) | ecosystem: Environmental > Aquatic > Freshwater > Ice > Liftoff...
ACTAGGTCCATCTTATTAACATTGTCAATCCAACTAAAATTGCAACCGTCTGCCTCAACTCCAGCAGTAATACCAATATTGAATTTACCAAGTTCTGGACACCATTCATTCGGAAGCTGCATCTGAAGTGTTACGTCATAACTTTCCTTTGGATAATTACTGGCTTGAAGCAATCGTCCCACAAGGCCATCGCAGGCATCAACATCTGTAAACCAAGGCGTATTACCCCAATTTAGCAGTTGAGTTGTTACATCAATTTTTTTATCTCTAGGCGCATTGTCAACTTTGTCAAACAACCATCTAGCAACCTGCCTTGCGTAAACTCCATAGCCAGACATTGATAAAGTTGGCGCTCGAAGCAAAACTGTTTTTGGTTTACTCATACATGTACCTCTTTAAGAATAATATTTTTCATCAATGCACCAGTCAAATTAATTGGCAAAGCTTCAACTTCCTTTGAAAGTATGATGTTATTTTGTCTTAGAACTTCCCTAGACGATTCTTCTTGTGTCTTTGGTTTTTTATAGTGAACGTTTTCAATCTTTTTTAATGTCCAAGTGCTTTTATTTTTTTTATTCTTAAACGATGCAACAGACTCCTGAATGGTTCTATCCCATTCGAAAATCATCTTAGGATAATTAAATTCATGTTCACAATATTCGAGAACTTTGGCTTTCATTTTCTCCTTGTCAGCAGGAGTCATTTCGTAAATTTTCATCAAGGCTTCAACTACCTGTTCGTGACTTGCATAATCCTCATAGATGTAAGGAACTGGCTGGCTGCCCATAAGCTGCGATACGAGCGGCTTAATAGCCACTCCATTTTCAGAACCATCTCTGTAGTCCACAACCTGTCTTGTTAAGCCGCCAGTACATAGAGCAATGATAGGCTTGCCTACCATCATTTGAATTAATGTGGAAAGACCAAATCCTTCATTTTTGGCAACATTGATCAAAACATCACAAACATTATGAAGAATATTTAAATTCTCAACTGGAAGTTTTTGTGATGAAAATATCACATTGTTATTAATGTTAAAATGATTTGCGGCTTCAAATAAATTTGGACCTTCGATATCAAGTGGATCGGTATGCAAGCAAAGAACGGCTTTTCTGTGGCCATGTTTTTGTTCTAGTACATCTAAGAAGTCAGAAAAGCTATTAATGACATCTGCTGGTACTTTTCTATGCGCGTTTCTATTCACCCACAAAACTTTGAACCAATCTTCTTTTCCGGTAAAATGTTCCGAAAGAACATGCGTAAGCGCACTTGGTTCAATTGGGAAATATTGGTCTTTCGGAAATGTGTGAGGGATATAATTGGTTTTCTCTGCAAAGTGTGGTTTAACCAATTCATAAGTTTTGTGAGACAAACAATTTATAACATCCGTGGACTCATACCAAAGCTTATTATATTCAGGATAGGGACCATTATCCCAGACGTGCCAATAAGCAATTGGGCACATTTGATGAATTTCATCTTCCATTTCCCAAGTCCAAATAAACTGTCTTGGATCTGTAAAAATAAACAAAACATCTGGCTTCTCCGTTAAGAGCAGATGTCGAAGTTGTTCTTTTGTTCCAAATCCATTTACAGGTTTAATAATCAAGTCTGGATGTGGCTGTGAAACCTGGTAATTTGAGTGCTGCATTGCTCCACCCAAAGAAACAACTTTATACTTGCCAGTTAAAATTAAACCCTTAAAAAGGGCAAAGGCTTGAGTTCCTACTCCCGACACAGAAAGCATGTGGTCACATAAAGCTAAAATTTTTAGTTTTTTTTCTGGCGCCGGAAGCTGAAATGTAGAAGCAAAGTTTGTCACTATGTAGACTCCAATTTGTAAGTTCTAAGTTATTGTTTGAGATTCGCTATATATTGTTCAGATACAGATTTCTTTATCTTTATTTTTATTCTCCTCATAAAAATCTGCTTGATACATTAATTTTGCCAATTCTTTAAACTTCGTTTGTGCTTTCCACCCCAATTCTCTCTCAGCCTTTGTAGGATCTCCCAAAAGAAGATTTACCTCTTGTGGGCGTGAAAGACTTATATTGTGCGAAACATATTTTGAGACATCTAAGCCTGCTTCTTCAAAAACAGCTTCCAAAAACTCCCTAACAGAATGTGTTTCTCCGGTCGCAATAACAAAGTCTTCTGGTCTTTTGTGTTGAAGCATCTTCCACATAAATTCTACATACTCTTTTGCAAATCCCCAATCTCTTTTTGCATCAAGGTTACCAAGTTCAAGTTTATCTTGAAGACCAAGCTTTATTCTAGCTGCTGCCTTCGTGATCTTACGTGTTACAAAAGCCTCTCCTCTTCTCGGACTTTCGTGATTGTGTAAAATGCCAACCGAAATAAACATTCCATACGACTCACGGTAATTGATACAAATATTATGAGCAGCCACCTTTGCACAAGCATATGGTGAAGCAGGCATAAATGCTGTTTTTTCATTTTGTGGAGACTCGGAATTTGAACCAAACTGTTCCGAAGAACCTGCTTGGTAGAATTTAACATTTGGCACAAGAGCTTTTGCGGCATTCAGAAGCCTAAGAGTTCCCATAGCAACTACATCAAAGGTTTCTTCAGGGCAATCAAATGAAACTCTTACGTGGCTTTGAGCAGCAAGATTATAAATTTCGTTTGGTTTGCAGTCATTAATGATAGTCCACAAACTATTTGAATCCTGCATATTCCCACAAACAAGCTCAAAGTCAGGTGACTTCAAGCAACCCTCCAGAAGCTTCAGGCTAGGCTGTGAGGTCCGACGAACCATCCCAACAACTCTATACCCTTTTTCCAAAAGAAGCTCCGCAAGGTAACTTCCATCTTGACCATTGACACCAGTAATTAAAGCGCATTGTTTGTCAGACTTCATTTCTTTATTATCCTTATTTTTAACAAGCGTTGACCTATAATCATTATACGCTTTTTTTACAGTTTCAGAAAACGCAGTTGGTGGAGACCAACCAAGTTTAGATAATTTTGTCACATCCGAAAGTTTTCTAAACATGCCATCTGGTTTCGATGTGTCAAATTTATACTCAATAGAAAACTCTTCTTTTTCAAGCAAAACATCAATAACAAAAGTGTAAAGCTCTCTTATGCTAAAATCTTTTCCAGGTGAAACATTCAATACATCTGGGGTTTTTTTGAAGATTTCTGGTGAGGAGATAGAAAAGAATATGAAGTCAGCAAGGTCTGCCGCATCCATTATTTCTCTTCTTGGATTACCGCTGCCCCAGACTGACATAGAAAAACTTTGATTGTTAGCCCCGCCATATTCGGCTTCATAAGCCCTGTGTAATTTTATCTCTTCAACTAAGTTATGAACTTTTTTAATAATAGCTGGAAGCAAGTGACTTGTGTTTGAATCAAAGTGATCGTATTTTCCAAACAAGTTGCATGGAATATAAGTTTTGTAGTTCCAACCTTTTTCTTTAACAGTATACTCACATGCACGTTGAACAGCCGTCTTAGCAATGGCATAACCTTCGTTGGTAGGTTCCAAGGGTCCAGAAAAAAGGTACTCTTCCTTCATTGGCTGTTGACTGTCTTTTGGATACATGCACGTAGAACCAAGGTTGATCAAATTCTTAACTTCAGATTCTCTTGCAGCCATAATGACATTTAATCCCATTTGAAGATTGTCATTCATGAAATCAAAAAGAGCATTACTATTTGCCTGAATTCCTCCAACAAGTCCTGCTGCGTGAATCACGAGGTCAGGTTTGAACGCAGAAAAAACTTGCCTTACCTCAAGTTGGTTTAGCAAGTTCATCTCAGAACGTTTAGGTGCAAATATAGTGTGGTTTTTGGCAGAAGGATGTTCGAGAATATTTTTCCCAACCATACCAGTTCCACCTGTTAGTAGAATCTTCATATCTCAGAAGATTACACCAATAGAAAAGAAATGTCTATAGATTTGTCTTAGACCATTCTTTCAAAAGTTCAAGTTGCTCTTCCATCTGTGGAGCAAAGGAAACATTTGGAACTAACTCGAAATTTAGAGGCTCTTCTTTGTTTGCTACAAAAGTCTTACTTGTCCCGTAAATTTTCGCAATAGATTTGAAGAGTTTTTCTTTTTTAATAGCTGGACAAGCAAGGTGTATTATCATTCCTTTGTCAATTAAAGCTGAATTGTGGTTTTCATAAAGACAAAAGCTTTCAAGGAATTCTGCCAAAAACAAAGTGGTTACTCCAGACCAAGTGTCATTACAGAATGTAATTTTCGCCTTGTCAGAAGAAGTAATTTGATTAATAAATCCTTTGTTGGCATTTTCGGATGGACCCACAAGTCCACATCTAACAGAGATTGTTTTTAAAGCCTCGCCTGCGCTCTTGGAGGCACCAAAAGTATGTTCGGCGTCGGTTATACCATTTACAGAATACGGCGTCTTAGAAAGACCTGAGAAGACCTGTTCTGTAGAAATATTGAAGAATTTGGCAGATGTGTTTTTTGTAATTGCAACCTTGTAGGGAAACATTGCATTAACCAAATAGGCGTTTTTAGTATCTTTTGTTGATTCTTCTGCGGAGATACAATTAATAATGAAGTCAAAAGGTTCCAAGTCTGGCAAAGCTGAAAGAGCTGCGTCAAAATAGACAACAGAAACAGGTCTCGAAGACGGAAACCATTTTGGAACTTTTCCTCTTGTCGTGATCGTGACATCATAACCACAGTTAAAAAAATGTTTTGAAACAACATTTCCAACCATTCCTGTACCACCAAAAATTAATACTTTGGGCATCAAGATACCTCTTTCTTCATTGTCAGAATCAGAAAATTTAAACTTTGTTGTCCGTTTGCGATTTGTCATTTTCTTCTAAAGGCGTTCCAATAATCCAATAATCAGTTAACCAATCTGAAATTCCGTTTCGGTGAAGTTCAACTGGGTGTAGAAAAGATTTATGCTCATACTCTTTTAACTCTTCTAAGACACTTTTGCAAGAACCTCCTATTGACGCTTGGTTAAAATTATCAAAAATTAACATGCCACCTGGCTTCAATTTCTTGACTGCATGTTTTACGCATGTATTTCTATGAACTCCATCAATAACAACAACATCATATAATTTATCTGTTTTGTAAATTGAAAGTACATATGGAGAACCTTCTCCTGAATTAAAAAGATCAGGCCCACCTCTTTCATGCATAACTTCAGCATTAGTAATTTCAATCTGTGTTAAGTAGCCAGAAACGCCAGAAGCCCAATTTCCGTCATCTTCAACCGAAATTACAGATTTGCAATTTACAGCATACCAAAGAGTTGAAAATCCACTTCCATATTCAAAAACATCCCAATTAGATGTGTCTAATGTAGTAAGAAAATCCAAAAAAGGCTTAGAATACCAAGGAAATAGAACTCCACATCTTTCATCAAAATATTGAATATGATTTTTATTATCTGGGTTTAGAAAACCTGTAGGAAGATTATTTAGAATTTTTCTCATATATAGCAAATCCATTTCTTTCGGTAGGTGCATTGTAAATGCAAGTGTAAGTTGGATCTTTTGAAAGTTCACTAACTATTCTTGAACATTTTAAAATTGCAGTGTCGTCAAGAACAACAATTTTAGTTCTGTCTTTCAAATTAACCCATTCAGGATAAGTTGAATATTCCCCACCATCAAGAATTAATAAATCGATATTTGGCGGAAGGTCTTTTAGAATATTTTCGCAAGACCTTAGATTTGACATGTCCTTTAAATACCAAAGAGCAGCGTGTGGGTCATTTTGCAAATCTAAAGTAGAATGGTCAAACCACTTTGTTTCTTCAAAAGAAACAACTGCCCCCTTCAAAAAATGTACACGAGGATCCTTTTGCCATTTGATATTGTTCTCAAGAGCTTCCAAGTACATATCGCCATAAAGCTCAATTGACCAAAATTCTTGGTCAGGTCGAAGAGCGTCAAGAACACACTTGGTTGTACCTAAACCATTCCACGTCCCAGACTCTACTATTGTCTTTATTTCTTGGTTTTTAAGTACCATTGCAAAAATAAAATTACCAAGAAGACTATCTCTGTTAATTTGACCTGTTGTATATTTCATTTGCTTTTTTCAATCCTACAAAGGATATTATTCCAATCTTTGTAAACTTTGTCTTTTCTAGCTTTATTATGAATTGCCATTTGTGAAGAAACTAACGAAAGGTTGGTAGTAGAAATTTTACATCCAAGGTCTTCCATAGAATCAAAATGATTAATAAACTTCATGTCTTCTGAATAAAAATCGGACAGGGCGAACCAGGGTTGCATTGAAGATGTAATATTGAAAAGATTTGGGTCATCATTACGAAGTTGCTTGTGGACGTTTAAAATTGAAGATCCTTGCGGGAGATTTTCAATTTGGTTCCAGGTTACTTCAGACATTACTCCCGAAAGTTGTTTATTGCTATAAAGCTCCAGTAAAAATTTTTCAGAGGGCATAAACATCGGAATGTTTGCTGTGTAGTGTTCAAATAAAGACATGGTTGAAGAAGTGTAGGGTATATTGATAATGCTTTTGTATTTTGCGATATCTTCCCACTTATACCTCCCAAGAGAAGCCTTATTTATTACGTTATTGGGCGTTTGTATGTTAAGTTTAGACTCATATAAAAACGTATCTTGTTCAGGAGAATATTGCGTTTTAGTATAGTCACAGATATTTGGAATATATGCAAATTCTCTATCTATGAAATATTCACAATACTTTTTATCATATAGAGAATTTGCAACCGGAATTAGTTGTCCAGAATCTATCGTTCTTTTTAGAAAGTCGTTAAATTTATTCCACTCGTGAGGTTTGCTAGAAAATGGCACCTCATAACGAATTGGAACATACATAATAATTGGTTTGTTAAATTTTTCAAAAAGTTTTGCAAAAACTGGTGGATACGTAACGATAAAACCATCATACCCACTCAAGTCATGCTTGTATCTTTCGTAAAAAGAATTACACATCGAGTCGTCAAGCAACCTCCAATTCGTAGGCGTTATAACTTCCGTTGTAAAACTTTCTTTACCCATAACCCAAGCGTGCCCAGAAAACAAAACTGAGTCAACTGAATGGCCAAGGTTTGTGAAGGTATTTTTAACGTCTTCGATTACAGAAATGTGGCAGTCTATATTGAAAAACTTCATCTTAGTTACTTTTTAACAAAGTCTTTCCAATATTCTGGATGTCTTACATCGTTTTCGTCAAAAACATCACCAACAAACTCATAATTGTGCCTTTCTGTTGGAAAGGGTTTCTTTTCAAAGAATTCATCATGTACCAAGGCATCATTTTTAACAAGTGAATAAATTTTTTCGTGAAGGAAAGTCTGGTCAAGTTGTTTGAAATTACTTTTGGCATAACTTTCAATTTGCGATTTAATATCTTTGAGAAAGCCATGCTTTACTCCCCACATTCCAGCCATTATAACCGCAGTATGTGCGGGGTGATCTCTCATAATGTGAAATGGTTTATTTGAAAGCAACCATTCGTCAACACAAGCTTTTTCTCTAAAATTTAATCTTGAGTCAGTGTCTCTCGAAATCATTACTTCAACATCGGATTCCCCAGCAGGGTAAAATCTCCAAAATGTCGTAGTCCAATCTCCGTCAACATTCATGTTCACAACTTCAGCACCAAGAGCGATTAGTCTTCTACCTATAGATCTCTCTGTGTTTTTACCAATGTAGAATCTAGCAATCCAACCAGGATAGATTGATTTGATTAGTTCAGCATTACGAATTGCCCCGACAGTATATTTGGGATCGTTACCCCAAAGACCAAAAGATATTATTTTTTTCATTATTTTCACTTTATCAGAGTCATGCGTTGATGAAAATTATTTTCACTGAATTGTCGTTCGCAGTCCGCCACAACATTTTGCTCCTCCAAGTTTAAAACAATTTGTTTTAACTGTTCAAAGGTTTCAAAAAATATGACGTTTGGATATTTTTCTAATGACTCTCTATGCCAGGTAAATTCTTTGTCTACTTGTTGAATCAGCACTCTTCCAGACGTGAGAGCCTCATAAGTTCTTGTATTAAATCCTTTGAAGTTTCCAAGCGGATTAAGAATAAACTTGTGGTTCAAAAAATTTGAAATATAGTCATCCCAAGTTTTAGACCTTGTTGTGTTGCTGATGTAGAATTTATCTTTGATGTCTGCATCCGTTTGCAGTTTGGTTAAAAGAGCATCGCGGTCTGCATAACCTAGGACTCCAGCTTGCCCTGAGAACGTCATTTTATCCTCAAGCGGCGTTTGCTTTCTTTGATCGTAAAACCTGCTAGAAGCCCACTGTGGAAGCCAAGGAATGTTATATTTGCGAGCGTCCTGTTCATCAGAAACAAAAAAAGAGTCTGTGAATTGCTGTGCCATTCCAAGACTTGCGTGTGACTTTTCCTTCCACTGTGGGACAATACAGTCAATTTTTTCAAAACACCAGATATGTTTTTTTCCAGAATAACTCTTCCAGTGTTGTCGGTATCTCTGTGAATCCCAAAGGTAATTTAAGAAGTCATGACCAACAAAAAGCAAATCTTCACCACTTAGGTCGAAAACGTGCTTGTGGTTTTGTTCCGAACAGACAACTACATCTTTGGTTCCATAGTCAAGAATAGAACTCGACGTTCCACACCCATAGTCATTTGTAATGATTTTCATTTATTTACCTCTGTCAAAGTGGATGTTTTTTTGCCCAAGCCATAATAATTTCTGGTGGCTTTTTTTGGATTACCACGTGAGGAGTTGTGGCACCATTCCAAGGAGAGTGAAAAATATGACCTCCAGTACAGTCGCGTAGTTCTCTTGCTTTCTGCTCAATCATTTCTGGAGTTACTTTGTCCCAAGGTGTATCAAAGAACATATTATTTGATCTGTCATCCCCGTAAAGAGACTTCCACGACCCACCCCAAAATTCTTTGTACTTTTCGATTTTAGACTTAATTGAAAACCAAGACATATGATAAATTGTCGGAAGAACAAACGTGCTTTGGTTAAACCACTTTTCGTAATCAACGCGGGTAGATTCATCGCTCAAGCCTTTAATGCGCATTTGATTAATTTCTTCATTACAAAAATTAACTGCTGGTACTGGAATACCTTGAGATTTTACAATATAGTCACAGCCATCGGTTCCGGGCGCTGCATAAACTAAACCATTCTTGACTTGTCTGTGAGAAATTGGAATACCATGTGTAATCTCTGGATGATTCCTTGAGATTCTGGCCTTCCAGGGATTGATGTCCATTCTAACTTTATCGAATGAACCCCAATATTCAACAACAGGCAAAGCTAAAATTGGAATCTCTGTAAGATTCTTTGCTTGTGGTAGAATGTTATCTAACATAGCTCTGTCGGTAGGCGTAATAACCTCGTCTGTATCAAATTGCCACAAGAACTCTCCGGTACATTTTTCTCTTGCTGCTTGCTTGAGAACTCCGTCATAAACTCCATAATTTGCAACTTTCCAATTCATCTTTGCATCAAAGATTTTAAGATTGGAATATCTCTTTTTAAGTTCAAGTAATTTTTCTCTTGTTCCGTCATTCTTGTCGGAGGCATCAACAACAACAACTTCATCACAAAAATTAAGGTGACTTTCAATTGATTCAACAAAAGGATAATCCATCAAGACAGAGTTTTTAACGTATGTGTAGCCAGATAATTTCATTATTTAATTTCCTCTAAAGTGAACTTCACACTTAACCAGCAAGGGCGGAATCCTTGCGCCAATTTTTTATAACATTTTTTGTAAGTTCGAAAAATGTGTTACCATCATACATGTAAGGTTCTGCGCAATCTATTAACACCCAACATGAATCTGGCGAAATATCGCCAGGTTTAGATTTAAACAAACGAAGTGTGCCCCACCTTACACCATGAAAAAGAAAATCTTTCATCACTTCCCCTCATTTATAAAATTCGCAAAGGCAATTCCTTCGTAAACGCTTAAAGAAGTATTCGAAAATATATTAGGTTCAAGTTCCTTCTTTCTGGAAGAGCGAAACGCTAAAGCAAATTTTGCGATATCCGCCTCAGTGATGGTGCCATCACCAATTTTTTCTTTAAGTCTTAGTATTTCTACTTTGGATTGTTCATAATTCATGAATGATTTTCCTTACGTGCAAAATTCTGTTCCTGCATAAACGCACCACTTGCAAGAGCTTCGATTCTTAATAACCATGTTACGCTCAACTGAGCCTATCATTTTCCAAACGTTTTGTAAAGCATTTTCGATTGCTTTCTCTCCGACACTTACTGGAATTAATTCAATGTGTGCACCTGGCTTTGCTGTTCTCTTTAGAATTACAAAAGCGCACTTAATTTGCTCAAGGGGAATGTTGAACTTTTTAGAAATATAATGTTTGTACAAAACAAGCTGCATTGCTTTCATTGGATCTCTTTTCTTCTCCCCGGTCCAACCCCAATCTGAAGATTTCCAGTCGCAGACCAAGTATCTTTTTTGAGGTTCTGGATTCTTCATGCGTTTATCGTAGTACGTGTACTCGAAGAAGGCGTCAACGAAACCTTTGAACCATCTGTCTTTCTTTTTTTCAATTGGCTCCATAAGCGCAAGCTCGGCTGCAACAACTTTATAATCTCCAAGCTTGTCAGTCAAAAATTTTGGAAGCTCATCAAAAATAGGTTTTACAGAGTCTCCCCAAACAACTGGGTCTCCCTTAAAGTCTGGGTATTTCTTCAATCCCTCGATGATGTCAAGTTTTGTTTTTTCTGCATCAAATGGAGTTCCTGTTAACCACTGTTCAATAGCATCGTGAATAATTTTTCCATATTCCGTGTGCTGAGAACCTGTATCGCCGCCAATCTTTTGAACATGCTTTAATTTATGCCTATGAGAACACTCAAGCCAGTCAACAAGTTCAGAATATGAAATGTGAAATTTGTCTGTTGGAAGTTTTTTTGCTCCCTCGGAGAGACCTAGGTAAATCTCCGCATCTGTAAGTTGAGGTTCTGCGTCCAAGGCAGAGGCTTCCTTAACTTCACCTAAAACAATAGAAGTTTCCTGTAGTACAGGTAAAAAAAATGTCATAATTTTCCTTTTCTTGAACCAATAATGCAGTTTTTTTGAAATTCTGCGAGGGTGCGAGAGTTCGAATAGGAAAAAGAAGATCTAAGTCCTCCTTGAATGTGACTTACTATTTCAGAGACAGGTCTATCTGTGTCGTCAATCAAGGTCGATAACCCTTCAGGCGTTGGTAGATTTTTGTCTTCTTTGATGGTCAACATAGCATCCTTAGATGCCATGCCACGATATACCTTCTTTCCATTAACCCTGGCTCCTGGAGCCTCTTTGGCGCCTGCAAACAAACTACCACACATTACCAGGTCCGCGCCCAAACCAAGAGCTTTGGCGATGTCTCCAATTTCAGTGACACCTCCATCTGCAATAAAAATAGGTTTATATCCTGATGCAGTTTTGTCGTATGAATGTTTAATTTTGCAAACTTCGTAAACAGCACTTGCCTGTGGCACTGTTACTCCGGTCACATTTTTCGTAGAACAAACTTTGCCTGGCCCAATACCAATTTTAACTGCGTCTGCACCCCAAACAAGAAGGTCTTCTGCTCCTTGGGGAGTTGCGATATTTCCAGCAGCAATATAAGGCTGGTTTCCGTACTCTCCTCGGATCCACTCTAAAATATTTTTCATCATCACAGAGTGACCATGCGCAATGTCGATAATGAAATAGGATGCGCCAGCCTTGAGAAGTTCTTTAAATCTTTCCTTACTTTCTTCATTTACTCCAATTGAAACAAATGTAGGACTTGAAATGACCTTTTCAAACTCTTTGACATTATCCTCAATTGTCATAAATCTATGGATGCCTCCAATAGCTCCTGCGTTGTGCATAGCTAGCGCCATCGCTCCATCTGTTACGGTATCCATATTCGCAGATATTACAGGAACTTTTAAAGTTAGTGGTCCAATATGGGTGTTTGTACTGACTTGTTGCCTTGAGGAAACTTCGGAATATTGTGGTTCAATATAAATTGTGGAATAATCTAAGTCTGTTGATTGTGATGTTGAAAATTTCATTTAATTAATTTAATCTTTTCGTATAAGTTTTATACCGGGAAATTTTGAGTGCTTTTATAGCTTATATAAGATCATCGAAGGTTAATTTTCGAGATTCTATCATTCGAGATTCTATCATTTGATCTTCTATGGCAATATGTGTAATAAGCAAACAAGGGTCCATGAAAAGGGGTAATAATTCTATATTACTCCAAGTATTTTTTACTTTTACTTTGATACTATAATCATCAAAGCAAGGTACAAATAAAGATTGTACCTTACCTAGTTTAAAATCATTTCTAATAACAAAGATTTTATGGCCTATTTGGAATTTTTGAGAAAGTTGGTTTGCTATATCTAACAGCATTAACAATTCTAACTTCTCACTTGTTTTTTTTGCGTAATATAAAATTAACCACGGAGAAAAAAGTTCGCCATCAAGTAACATAGGAAATAAGGCTCCAAAACAAGGAAGCCCTTGTCTTAAGGTGTGTTACAATTTCTTCGGGCGTTTTACCGAACCAGGCTTCGTCTTTATGTTGAATGTTATCATTCAGGGCTAGCTCAAGTCCCATAATTTTTGCCTCAATGACAATTCTTGGACAGGTGTCTTTGTCTAGCGGTCTAAAGGCAAGTCCATGACATGTGGATAGGGCTTTCATGAACTCTCTATAAGGCATACCTCCAAGCAATCTAAAAACTTTCTCCTCCGACTTACACCAAGCAGAAGTTTCATTTGTGCCCTTGATCCAGTTCTGTGAATTTTGAATTGCCCAGATTTCAATAGGGAGTTTCTTGGCAGTTGTTCTTTCGGCTGCAAGTTCCATTAAAAAGTCAAGGTCTTCATTCTTAAAGATGGAACCTATAACAACGTTGTGAGGATTGTTAGACTCTTCTTCTTTTAAAGAGGGCAGGCGTGTGTGGAAGTGATTTTTCTGTGCCTCCGACATCCAAAAAACCCGCTGTGAATTCTTGTGTAGAAGTTCCACCATCTTGCCATAAGGTTTCACAAAGCAATCACAATCTTGCTTTGTTTGCATCTTGTGCATTACCTCTGAACGATACATGCAATATTTGTAGTCGTACTCGATAAGGTAATAGTTAATGTTGGAAATAGGGAGATAATTTAATACTGAAATATTACAATGTGTAAAGTTGGCAATTATCCAAGTTTTATCCTTGTTTTTATTCAACATGTCAACAGTTAACGAAGCTGAGTGAACTCTAAAAAAATTATCTGGACCTGAGTCAGCCAAGAGAAGAGCCTCCGACGTAAGCTCGGCTCCACCCTCATAGTCTGCTGCAAACAGATCGGAAACAAAGACTACTTGCGCCTTTGGCGGAACTATGAATTCCATGGCAGAGCCTGTAAATTGACTTCTCCCGTTACATGCAGACAGGTCTTTTAATGGATTATTTGAGTTCATTCAGTTTCTTTCTATTTCAGGTTGTAGGAGTGGTTCCTGGTTCAAGGATTGGAGTTTTAACTTCTTTACCAGTCCTGAAAATGTAGGTGCGCCCTTTGCTATCAGAGTAAAGTTTTACTTTTACTTTGTATGAGAGTTCCGGTTCAAGACCGTACGGCGTGTCTTCTCGATAGAGAATCTCGCAAGAAGCCATGGCAAACGCCATGTCGATATCCTTTGGCTTGATAGTTTCAATGTTTTCTGAATTGTATTCATACTTGTTGTGCACAAGTAGGCGCTTGATTCCTTTAAGTTTAGAATTCTTCGCAGAAACAATTTTCCACATGTCCGTGCGAATTCCCAGAATATCGCCTTCTTGTATAGTTGAGATAAAATCTAGCGTGCGCTCCTTGTCAAAGAAGAAAGAAGGTTTGGCGAGGCTGTTTGCTTTTTCTGGTGGTAGCTTTGCCATCAAGTTAATAAGAGCGCGTGTGCCGTCAGCAGTACCACCATGTCCAGAATATCGGACATCTGAGGGGTTATATTTCCTAACTGCATTAATCACATCTTCTCGCTCCTCAACAAGAGTGAGCGGTTCCCCGTCTGGGCCAATTGGACCGGAGTTCTCGGACTCCGAAGAGTCTACAGCCTCTTCTGGGGATGCTGGGGATGCTGGCGTGGTGGTTTCTTCTACTTCGCTTGTATCTGAGGTATCTGACATGTGCATTACTTTTCTTTGTGAAAGGTTTGAGTACACACCAAGCATAGCACTACTGTTATGGTTTGCAATGGAAATGATTGGCGTTGCTAGAACTTTGCTATTTCGAATTAAATCTGCTTCTTTCCTAGTACGTTCAGTTTTAGCATCTCGATCTAACTTAGCAAGCTGCATGTTTTCCTGAACAGAACGTTTCGATGGCAGTTGACTTGTAAAAGATTTTCTATAATCTGCTAGGCGAGTTTGTTTATTGTTAAAGGTTAAAGTCTCCGAAGCAAGTGCTGTCTCTGCTGCTGAAACATCGATAAGCCAGGTGTTTGACTTAGCTGTTCTTTGTTTTTCAAAGCCGAGGGATTCAAGTTTCTTTGCTAGAAGTTGCGACTTATAGTTTGCAAAACCAGACTTTTCCCTAGCAATAAGCCAGTCTTTCCTGAGTTTTGTAACCTCTACCAGCGAAACAGTTCTGAGTGGTTTCTTTTTTTCCTTAGCAATTGGCTTCAACATACTAAAGAAAATTTCATCTAAGTCATTTAACTCTCCTACCGGAACTTCGACTTCATAGTTGTCGCTCATCCACCTAGAATAACTTTCATTCACAAGATTTGGATCTTGAAGATAGGCTGGATAACGCATCACCGACTTACAAACATTTAAAGTCTCTGTCTCCGAGAAAGAACCTGGGTCTTCTAAGTGCGAAATAAATGAATTTGCTGAGTGAATGATATCTGGAAGATGGCAGACGCCCTTTCCTCTTTCGGATGCTAGGAATCTATGAAGTGAAGCATTTCGTATACCCAAGGGCACTTTAAAACCAGACTTAATAGCAGAGATCATTTGAGAAACTGAAGTCAGTGACCACCAAGCAGTGTCGCTTGGAGTCATGTTTTTAACTGCCTTTGCAGCTCTTCTGGCTGTCCTGGCTGCAAGCTTCTTTCTCGACAATCCAACCTTTGGTGGTGTTTTTACTAATCCAACTGAAGCTTGTTTCGTTTGCGTTGTTTGCGTTGTTTTCTTTTGGGATTGAAGACGAAGATTTTTTTCAACTATACTTTTACCCAAACTTGCAAGACCTTCAATCTTTACTTTTTTCGGAAGCTGTCTCCAAGGTTCACTTGAAATTCTGGTTTTGTTATTATTTCTGGTTGTTGCACGCTTAAGTTGACTACTCTCATGTAAAAGTTCTTTTAAAAACTCTGGAAAGTCCAGTATTGGATCGTGAACATCCGATATCATTTCGTAACTATCGCCAGAAACATGACTCGAAGGAGGAACAACTACATAACCTCCGGTTCCTCTAATATCAACTTTCTTTATTATTCCCTGAGAATTTTGTACTGGACTTGAAGACCAAAACCAAAAGTGAAACCCGCCCGAACCTGTTTTATACCGAAAGGTCTTGGGCAGTTTTTCAATAAGAGAATGACTTTTGTCATCAATATCAACAACTACCAAATATTTGTTTGTTTTCGCAGACAGTCTTCCGGTTGCAACACCGTAGTTGACGGTTTTTCCTTTGGAAAGTTTTTGGAACACGCTTGCAGATGTAGTTGCTCCCTGTTTCCACAAAATTCCATTTGCTGGGTGCTTACCTGGAGATGTACATAAAATTCCTTGCTTGCAGGAACATTTAAACTGTGGAACAGCTACAGTTTGGGAAGTTTCAGAAAAAGATTCTAGTGTTGTTGAAGAAAATAATTGTTTTTGTGATTCCTTTGAAACTGGTACTACTGTTTCGACAGGGAAAATTTCAATTCCATAATCTACCATCAAAGTTTCAATGATAGTCGGAAGTGTTTGGTTTGGTAAAAACTTACTTAAAATAGATTTTAGAATAGTTGAAGTCAAGGGGTTAGTATTCCTAGAAAGTATTCAAGGATAGTAACTTCTTGGATAGCACTTTGGGAAGAAGAATTTTGGTCTTAGGTTAAATTAAAGCCAAAAAATGTTTCGAAGGGGGAATCCCCTACAACCCCTAGTATTCTATTAGTATCTATAGATACCTTTGGTATCTCTATAGTAGGTTATCCTCCACAAACCATCTGAGACCCTCCGTGGATGGCACTTTGCGTTCCTGTTTGCGTATGAACTCTAACCTCATAAACAGAAGAGGTTAGATTAAAATTAGCTGCTGTCATCAGATTCACAGACTGAAGCATATTTGGAGTTGTGGAGGATGAAGATAGTGCTAAAATGTTTGGTCCTCCGATATGAACGAAAGAACCTGAAGTTAAGTTGAAAAGTTGTAAAGTTGCCATGGCAGAACCGTTAGTTGTTGACAAGACAGTTCTAAAATTAATAGTTTTGTTTTGAACTTCATTTACATTAAAGAAAATTTGACCTACAATTGCAGGGTTTGAACTTGTTGCATTTGTGCTTGCATATGATGCGGCATGAATAAATGTTTTGGTGATCTTTGAAGAAAGAGAACCGGAAACCAATACATCTCCTCCAAAAACAGATTTTGCTTGATTGTCAGGATCGTTAGTATTGATAGCGCCTGAGACAAAGAAGAAAATATCGCTACCAGGAAATGAGAGTGAATTTTCACTAGCATCTTGATTTATGAAAAATCTTTTTACCCTACTGCTTGGTGTAACTCCAATTTGTACTAGAGAGCCAACATCAACAAGATTTTTCCTGTCAACAGTATCACCTCCAGCTAGTGTAAAATTACCAGCACGTCTAGTAACATCGCCAGCCCTGCCCAAAGTAATTAAAACATTTCCGCCATCATTGGCAAAACCATTACCAAGAGCGTCGCCACCCCAACCAGCAGAAATAAAAATATTACCACCAGCTCCAGCATTTCCTTCAATAGAACTACCTCCAACTCCGGCAGTAAGTTCTACATTGCCACCATTGCCACCCCTTCCTACAAGGTCAGTGTCACCACCGACTCCACCTCTAACTCTAGTATTACCACCATCATGACCTTGAAAACCATCTGAAGTGCCTCCACCTCCCGAAAATAATTCTAAGTGTCCACCAGAACCACCAGCAATTACGTTTGCAGCTTGTATTGTTAGATTTGGTCTAGGGGCAAATGGGTTAGGACTGCCAAGTGGAAGGTCAGCAACCTTTATGCTTCTATTTCTATCAATGTAAATGCTACCAGAGGTGTGTGTGTCTCCGCCAAATAAAGTGAGTCCATGAGAGTCTGCAACATTTTTTGAATCAATTGCGCCTGACACAAAAAGAAAAACATCTGTTCCAATTCCCGTAACACTAAAATTACTAGGATTGATTAAACCTTGGTTGGGGTTAACAATATCATCAGCGGCAATATCGTAAATAAGCAAAGAAGCGTTAGTTCCGGTGCTTCCAGAAGCAATAAGTTTATTTCCTCGAAATTGGTTTGCGCGAAAGTCAAAAGTCATATTTTCTCTCTAGTTCAGGTTTTAAATAGTTGACTTTATGTAAAAGCAATATAATGAACTGTGTTTGAAAGTTCGGAAGAAAAGTTAGAGGTTGCATCAGAACTGGAAGATGTTTCAGGAAAAATTCCAACGCTCGCCCCAAGTGTAACGTTCGTGCCGTTTGTCCAAACTGTCTGTGCAAAATAAAATGGAGTTGCAGATAGAGTTGCAAAGGAGGCTGTATAATAACTTAAGCCGCCAGGGCTTGCTATCCCAGCCGAAGCAGTCATCGAAGCCGTAAAGGAGCTTGTGACGAACGCTGGGTAGCTTAACGCATTGATTGCGCGGTATCTAATAGAGCCAGAGAAGGCAGAGGAGAAAGAAAAGTTAAAACCATTATTAGTTGTTGTAAGTCCAAATACATCAAGGTTGGCGCCATAAAGAGCAGAACTCTCAATTGACAAAACAACGATAGGATTAGCCGAGAAAGTAAAGTTATAATTTCCAATATAATCATCCGCAATTGTGTTTACAAAAATAACACCTTCGTCATATTCAGATAAATTAGATGGAACAACTATTGTTCTTTCAAAACCCGTAGTTATTCCTTCGATAATATAGAAGTCTCTAAACCTAATGGTTTTATTAAGGTCAACAGACTTTGTTGTAGCTGTTAGTATATCAACAACTTCAACAAACTGAGGTTTTGCGTTTTGATAACCATAAACCTTTCTCCACAATCCTCTTGCGGGGCCACCGTATTTTTTTCCTTCGTCTGCCATTAGATTTAACTTCTTCTTATGACTACAATATCTGTAGCTGGACTTGGTGGCGTATTAAGAGAATACACATAATTTCCTGCATGAAATCCTCTAAAAAGCGTTGTTGACAACGAAACACTTTGAGAAATTATAATTGCGTCTGTGGTTCCAAGACGATCTACAAATATAGGCAAACCTCCAATATTGCTTAATGTGGAACCTGTAAGAAAAACAGAAGGTTGTGAATAAAATGTACCCGTCGCATAAGCTCTTCCATTCCAAGGAATGGAAATAGTTGGAATGGCAAAGGTCCCAGAAATAACAAAACGTGAACCTGAGTTTATTCTTGAACCATTTTCAAGGCTAGAATATGTACTTCTAATTGTTTCCAAATAACCTACACATTCACCACCTGTTTCTCCTGCAATTAACATAATTGGATATTCTAGTATATTTGGCGAAAAAGAATTTGTTAATGGCATAGGAGCTTGATAAGTAATATAATCCGTTCTAAATGACTCGACATATGGCACTAGAAGTGAGGAGGAGGCAGTCGAAAATATATAAGACAAACCACCATTGCCACCTCCAGTATTAGCCTGTTCCAGTCTGTTACCACGCGAAGAATTTCTAAGTAAATTTGCTGCGCCACAAAACATCATAAATGGCAGATTGTAATTTGGATTACTGGGTATATATCTGCTAAAAATCACAGTGTTTTCCCAGGAATTATTATTAGTATTATCAAAAAAGAACATTACAGATTCATTGTCACCACTTGCAATAATTCTTGTTTGCGTGTTAGAATTACTACCATTAGCTGCATTAAATGAATTTTGTGAAGCCATCGCAAGGGGTGTGCCACCAATTGCATTTGGTCTTGAATAAACAATGCTGCTGGATTTAAATGGTGATAAGGGCACAGCATCACCTGAGTTTGTTGTGGTGCCTGACCAAGCCTCGCCAGATGCATGAATTCCGGCTAATATTCCAAGGCCAAATGTAGAAGTTCCATTTCTCCAACTTGCTGCTGGCCAAGAAGTATTCCAACCCCATCTTAAAATAATGTCAAAAGCAACTGAGGAAGAAACAGAGCGCCAAACGCCGTAACTCAATTCAGGTGACTCTGTAGGTTCGCCTGTGGCTCCAAATGAACCTGAAGAAGCAATTCTGGTGAGACCACCATGAGAGTCTAAAAAACCAGACATGTATGCAAAAGTGTCACGCGCTGCGTTTGTTCCGAAACTTGCTGTAACAATAAAATCACCAGTATAAATTGTGCCCGTCATCCGTAGGTACCTTTCAGAAAGAAATCTGTGGAGCCAGAAAATGGTAATAAAAATGATAATTGAGAAGGCGTGTTTCTTATTTTAAAACTCACAAAACTTCTTGACACATCTTGAATATTTCCAAAAGCATTTCCTGCAACGGCGTAAACGCCAGATAAAAATCCGACATTTTGAAAATGCCCAGAATCAAAAGTAGAAATTGAAATTGGAAAAGCCAAAGCTCTTGTATTTGCTATACTGCTAAGATCTGGTGATACTCTTGGTGCTTGCCTTGGAGCAAAATTGGGATAATTTAAAATAAAACTTCTAAAGTCAGAATTTGTTGTATATGAGGCACCACCAGAATTGCCAGTAAAGCCAATGTTAGATGCTGTCAAACTTCCAATAATAACATTGCTTTCTAAAGAGGATGCTGAAAATCCAAACAAGGGTAGATTAAAACTGGAGGTTATTGGTGTATAAGTACCAAAAGCAGCAAAACAAATTGTATCACCCACTTGAGTTTGCGATCCATTTTGAAGCCAAAAATAAGTTGTTTCATTATCTCCAACAATAAAAACTTGGTATATTTGGTTTGCAATAACACTGGAAATTAACTTCATCACAGAGTTTTTGTTTATTGCAGTTGCACCAAATTGCGCATTTGCCCGAGGCATTACAAAAGAACCAGAACGCCAAGGGTTTGAGGCTAAAGTGAACGTATCTGTTCCAACGTTTCCAACGCTACCCGACCAAGCACCACTTACGTGGTGCGCAAGAGACATTCCCAAACCAAATGTAGATAGATTTGTCCAAGTATTTGGTGTATAATTTACTGCTTGAGACCACACAAAAGAAATGTCATAAGGCACCGAAGAAGATAAGGTCCTGTAGATAGACCAAGCATTTTCGCCAGATCTACTTACATACGCAAAGGAACCCGACAAACCAGTGCCAGATGTACCAAAATTTGATGCAATTCTGGTAAAGCCGGGATGTCTTTCAAAATATGAATTAATTGAAGAAAAAACTTCTCTGTCGATATTTTGATCAGTGGATAGCGTCTCCACTAAAAAAGTGTTTGAAAAGGTTCTGATAGGTCCTGGCATACCTTTAAATAGGTGTGCTTTGGATTCTCTATCAGAACCTTTTCAATAGAATGTTTAACTTTATAGCAAACTAGCTGCCAACGTGGCCAATTCTGATCTCTCACCTTTTACAAGTGTAATGTGTGCTGCAATCTCAAATGGCTTAAATTTCTCTACAGCAATCGCCAAACCATTTGAAACGCTATCAATGTACATGTTGTCGATCTGTTCAACGTCACCAGTAAGAATAATCTTCGTGTTGTCTCCAACACGAGTGATAATTGTCTTAAGTTCGTGAGCCGTAAGATTCTGAGCTTCATCAATAATGATCAAAGCATCCGCAATTGAGCGTCCTCTAAGATAGGTAATCGCTTCAACTTCAATGACACCATTATCAAAATAATTCTGTAGCGTTTCTTCATTTTGTTTTCCCTTGCGACCCGAGAAAAGAAGGTGACGAAGATTGTCTTTAATTGGAGCAATCCAAGGCTCCAGTTTTTCCTGTTTTGAGTTGTGAGTCACTACAAAGTGATCCATAACATAAAGGTGTTCTGGGTTTTCAACGGCAATACACTTCATTTCTGCAAAAACGCCAGTTCTCTTTACACTTTCAATTCTACGAAGCATACGATTCTTTCTTGGCTTCCACCTCTCTGATTTTCTGGTAAGACTGAATGGGCAGTCTTCTTTCTTACTAAACGAAACAGAGATGGTGTAGGATTGAAATTTGTTTTCACTATAATTTACCTTAGCCATACCGCCAAGAGACATTACCAAAGACTTGAAGTCATCAGCTAAAAGTTTAGAAGTTGTCGTATAAGAAACATCGCTTCCATCTTTTGAACAATAACCGTCTGTATCCATTAGTCCACGTAGAAGAGAGAATCTTTCACTTATAGAAGAAAACAAATATTCTTTTGGAATAAATTTTGTTCTTGAGCTTTTACCTCTTAGGCCAAGACCATTGATGGCTTCCGTAAGCTTATTATTTACTCTTTTAACATTTCCAATATTTGCCTTCATAGAAAAACTATAGCTTTGACCAGACTTATGACTCAAAGTCATTTGAGGATCAAGGAGAGAATTAATTCTTTCAATTGATTCTTGGTCGCTTGTAGAAAATTCATTTGCATATTTTGCTGTGACACAACCGTCGCCAAGGATGCTACCAAGGACATAAGGGTGAATTGGAAGAGGTTTACTGAGCGGTGAAAAAACAACTGGTTCTACAAGGTCAATAAACAGTCTATTCCACCATTTTTTATCCCAACCATTTTCGTTTTGAATTTTTTCAATGGATTTTGTTTGTAAAACCCTTGCTTTTGTATTGTTTGTTTTATAAACAGACCAAGGGTGATCTTCACAACACTCAATTTTAACACCATCCTCAAAGGTAATTTCGATAATTTCTTTCTGCCCTTTTGCGAAAGTTTGTAAAACTTTTGTTGGAGTACCATCTCTGGCGATAACAAAAGAATTTTTTTCAATACTACCCATCATTTTCCAACCATCGGGTGTTAGAACTTTTGTGTGGAGAGGAACTGGACCTGGAAGGTAGCCCAAATCATTTCCTACTGGAACAACTGGGCGACAAACAACAAGGGATTTGTATTTCTTCTTTTCAAGCACAAGATGTAATCCTGCGGCAACCGAAAGAAGAGTTTTTCCAGAACCAGCCTTACCAATAAGCGTAACAAGTCTAATGGAGTCATCAAGAAGAAGCTCCATAGCAAGTGTCTGCTCTTTGTTTCTTGGAACTAAACCAAAAACAGGTTTCTTAGCTTGCTGGTTAAGTTGCTTTACTAATTTGAGTGGTTTGTTAGAGTCGATATACCTAACGACTGCCGAAGAAGCTTCTTCGGCATCATCTTCTCCCTTTAGTGTAATAAACTCATTTGGGGAAAGCTGGTGATCGATATATGAATCAACAATACAATCAAACTCTGTATTGTTTTCTGCTGGACCTGTTGCCTCGAAGAAAGCCTGTATTACTTCTGGTGGCACGTCAGCAGTGCAGGTACCAGTAAAAATTCTATCTGGGTTGTCAGCTACCGAAGACTTTTTGTAGTCTTCGCAAGGAATCTCAAGGAAGTCACACTTAACTCTTAGGAGAATATCTCGTGTTACAAAGATAGGAGCAGGTTTACCTTCTTTTTTGGCCTGTTTGGAAAGTCCATAACAAACATGAAGGATGTGATTGTCCTTTGAAGTTTCGTCCCAATCTTTTGTCATTGCGCCAGTGTCAGGAAGATCGGCAATTGACACGATTCTAAGCAAGCCTCCGTTTTTGAGAGTAAGACCTGTTTTTAAAGTTCCTGGTGGATTTGTCTTAATCATGTCCGCAAGTTTTCTTGCAGTCTCGCGAGCATTAGCACCAGCCTCGCTTGGCTTAGTTTTATTTTTGTCAACTTCCTCAATAACCGTAAGTGGAAGAATTACTTCATTTTCTGCAAAGGCAAACAAAGACTCAGGGTCAGAAAGCAATACATTTGTATCAACGATGTATGTTTTTCTTGGTGGCTTAACAACCGATTTGGAAGATTTTGTTTTGAGCGACTCTTTTTTCATTTTTTAGATACACTTATCCCTCTAAGAATGGTTGGGAATTAACCATTCTTCGTAACCATTTTTTGGAATTACACACTTTACTTCTTTGATCTGCTCTTTTTGACTGGAACAGGTTCCGAAGTCTCTTCGTCAACTACAGCAGTCTCTTCAGGAATTGAAGTTACTTCTGTTTCGACTTCAGTTTCAACTTGTGCAGCTACAAGTTCTTTTGCAGCTTCTACAGCTACAGCCACAACTTCCTCTACAACTTCTTCCACTATAGCTTCCACTACTTCTGGAATAGTTTCTGGAACCAACTCAACCAAAGCGTTTTTAACACTTGAAGGTTCTGTTGACTCACACTCAACTACGTGGTTATGTTCAAAAAATTTACCACATTCACTAACTACTGCATTCTCTGGGTCAATCCCACGTAGGATTAAATCTTGTTTAATTGACTTTTTTGCCATATATTCTAAGTATCCACGATTATAAGAAAATATCCCAAATTAGTTTTCCAATAGCTCCAACAATTCCTGTTGTCGCCATGGCGACAAGCCACCAAATTCCATTTGAAAGAGTAATAGACTTTTTAAGCTCTTCATTATCTTCTCCGGCAATTTTCTTTAATTCATAAAGACGTTTAGAGTTATCGGCAGTCTTTCTTTCAACAGCATCTAATTGGGTTTCAATTTTTCCATCTGTATTAACAAGCGAATTGACTTTGGCGTTAAGACTCTCTAGCATGTTTTCTGTCTTGATGAATTTGCCATAAATTCCATTTTCAGGATCAAAAATTTTATCAAGTTTTTCTTCAACACGTTCTGAACTTTTCTTTTGTGCTTCACTTTCAAAGAAAAGTTTTTCTTGATTTTGCTTAATATGAGCAACTTCTCTTTCTAGCTTATCAAATCCACCATTTAATACCCGTGCACCTGATATTTTATTCACTATCAGATTTAGAGAATCTTTAATGGCTTCCATTTCTTGTTTTGTTGGTGGTTTAATTGTAGCCATTACTTCTTTTGACCCCTACTCAAATGTATAATACAAAGTTTAATTATAAAGGATATGCTCTTTTAACATGAATGAATTAACCACAACTTACTCTGCAAAACATGATTTTCAACTTTCTGCAAAGAAAGTCATGGATACGGTATTCAAAAAATATTCAAGTTCAGAATTTATTCTTACAGACGACTTTTATAGAATTGAAAACAACTCACTTCACTTCCTAGCAAAGCTTCTGCAAAACAAAACGCCCGAAGAGCGTGTAATATTTAGACTTTTAAGTAAAGTTATTCTACAGGCTGAGAGTTTATCTGGAGGTTCCGCTGTCCCAGGATTTCTTTTTGCTTACTTCTTCTTACAAAAGCTGTTAATGGTAGAAAACAACACGCAAGACACTTATCTTGAGAAAATATTTGTAGAAAACATATCACAACTAAAAACGCAAATCGAAAAAAATATGTCTATTTGTACCAAAAAAGATATAGTTGATTTCATCTCTAGCGTTTGCACAGACAAGATATTTGCCGAAGTATTGGTAACAAGTCTCGAAACTGCTGGACTTGAGGGTAAAATCTATCTCGAAGATGGTAAGCAATTTGCTTATATAGTTGAGAAAACTCAAGGTTATAATTTTGCTTTATCTCCACAAAAACAGTTTCTAACTAATGGACTTTGGGAGCAACACGATGTAAAAGTGTTGCTTGTTGATGGCATTGTCGAAAGAGTATCTGAAATCGATAGAATTATTACACGTGCGTTTGACACAAAAGAACCGCTTGTGTTTGTTGCCAAAGGTTTCTCAGAAGAAGTTGTTGCTACATTAAAAGCAAATTTTGATAGAAATAACTTGAATATTATTCCAGTTCTAGTCAATGAGAATCTTGAAAGTATTAATATTCTCTCAGACATAGCTAGCGTTTGCGGAACAGACATTGTTTCTGTAATGAAGGGAGATATGCTTTCGTTTGTTAATATTGACGAACTAAAACCTGTACAAAAAATAAAATTGGAGCTTGGTCGAATAACCATTGAAGAAATTAAAACAAGAGACAGAGTTAGTAAACACCTTCAAAACTTATTGACAAAACGTATTGACAACCAAAATATTTATGATATTGCAGACATTCTCGATAAAAGAATCAAGTGCTTAACTTCCAATACGACAACTATTAGACTTCCTCTGCTTGATGAACTTACTGCTCAAACCTTTAGGGCGCAGACAGATATCTGTCTGCGCGGAACAAAGTCTTTGTTGAATAATGGGTTGGTAACTCTAAAAGATATTTCTAAGTCTTTTAAAAGTGATAGCGATTTTGTTTCCAAGGCATTTAAGTCTGCTCTTGAAGAAGTGTCCGAAATATTCCCAGGTAAACTTTCAACACTATCTGTTTACCTGGGAATATATTTGTTATCTAAGCAAGTTCTTATGATTTATATGGCCAATGGCGCTGTTCTGGTAGATGATTAACTAATCACGGAGCAGTGATTTTCCAACCACCCGCAATCAATCCTTCAACCTGTTTGATAAAATCTGGGTTTGACCCATTAATACCAATTGCTTGACCCATTTTTGCTGCCAACGTCTTAGCATCTGGTGCAGGCGTTGCTGCTGCTGTTTGTTGAGTTCCTGCTGCCGCAGCAGCTTGCCCTGTAGGCGCTGTAGTTCCAGCGCCAGTCGTTTGCCCAGTTGGAGTTGTTGGAACGGTCTGTGGAGACTCTGGAGCCTGTGGTTCACCACTTGGAAGAGTATTTGGTTGAAGTTTTAGTGAAGCAAGTGTAGCAAAAAATTTCTTCAAGCCTTCAATTCCGGCTAGACCTTTTACTGGTGTTTGTCCTTCCTGGCCTGCTGTTTGAGGCTGGACAGAATTTTGAGCTGTTTGGATAACAGAAGTAATTTCTGCTGAAATATCATTTGGAGATAACCCAGGCGCAATCTTAGCTTTGAAAAAATTGCCTATTTTCGCAATAATTCCTCCTTGTGCTTTTTGAAGGAAGGATTTTACGTTTGCAAATTGTTTGTCGTCCAAAGCGCCTGCGTCTGGCAACAATTTTTCATATTGAGGCCAAAGATTTCCAAGCGTTTCAAAATAAGTGTAAACAGAATTGGCTGTTGCAACAATAACTTTTCCTCTTTGAGAATTAATTACACCTCCTTGGGAAATTATTGTTTGGGCTTCTCCTATTAGTTGGTCCAAAGCCTGGTTTGTCTTTGTTAGTTCGGGAAATCCTCTAATAACTCCCTTAATCTTTTGAATTCCACTAGAGATGCTTTCAAGTTGCCCTTTGTTAACTTCTCCAATTTCATTCAAAACACCCTGTTCTTCCTCAGTTAAAACTAAATCATCATGGCTGTGTTCTTTTGGGTTTGTGCTTGTCGCTTCCTCCACTGAAGGTGAAGGAGCTGGTTGGGCTGGGATTGTTGATTCTGGGCTTGCCACAAGAGGAACTTTGTCCATTTGCATTAACTGTGAGAAGTCATCAACGCTAAGATTTAGAATTTGGTCTGCGATTGTCCCATAGTCAAGACTTGGGAGATCCATAGTTCGATACATTCTCTTCAAAATTTCTGTTGTTTGTTTTGAAGGAATAAGTGCGTTTAAAATAGCTCTCTTCATTTTATCGGAATCAGCTAGGTCTTTAAGTGGTACTGTTGGATTATCTTTCGCAAGTCTAAATAAAGGAAATTCAAGAAGTGCTGGCATATCCTTGTTGAAAAACTTGGAAAGATTATTATATAGAACTGAAAGATACTTAACTACATAGGTAGCTGGCTCTTTAATAGATTCGCTTTCTTCTTTAGAAAGTTTCAACTTTCCATCTTTCTTCGTGATTCTTTCCCCCATTGTGATACGGTTCATAAGCTCGACCGTATCGTCGAGGGATTTTTGAACCTCTGGAACTTTAGCCCCAAAAGGAGAAAATATACTATCGAACTTAGAAATTGCTGATTGAAGTTTTTGTAGGCTTTCTCGGTTGAATCCTTCCGAAAGAAGGAGTACATTCTCCATTACCCACTGTACAGCAGCTTCATTTATAGCTTTCGAAGTCTCAGCTTTGTGTTTATTAAAATCTTCGCGAAGTGATACCATGTTTTCCTCTTTAGACCCATTTAAATAGGTACTTTATAAATATATGCCCATAAATATCAAACCAAGCACGCGTTCTCTTACAGTAGAAGAGATCGCAGATCTCGAAAAAAGAAATAAAATTTTCATTACACCACCTAAAACGGAAACCAAGAATTCAAAGAATGCCCCAGACCCAGAAGAGCAAGGCGATGGTTCTGGGTACAAAAGAGATAGATTTTACCTTCCCGTTCTTTATTTGAACGACACCAGTCAATGGGAAAGCAAACCTCTTAGCGAGCGAACCCATTTTACAGACGAGGTTGCCTTTAAGACTTGCGTAGGCAATTGTTGCGGCGTAAAGGGATTATCGGCTGGTTGCTGTCAGTTAGATCCAGATGATATCGAGCATGTTCTTGGACCTGTGGATGAAAAATGGATTAAAGACACAGTAAAGTGGTTTAATTCAAAAGGAATACCTTACACAAGGCATGACATCGTGATAGACTTCGAGGAAGGTAAACTTACGGGTCAGCAGTTTTTCAAAGACCATGAAGTCTTCAAGAGGAAAGAAACTTATCCAATTTTAAGAATTCAAGCATCAGGAACGAGATTTTCCTGTAAATTCCTTAACGCTTTTAATGGCAAGTGTACAATCTATAACAAACGCCCCGAAATGTGCCGCACATACCTTTGCACTTACGTTAAAACAAATTTCCTTGTAAAAGGAGCCTCGCATCCGAATACATATAAAAAACTTTTGTAGTAAACTCTACAACATAAAGAAAAAACAGAATAACAATGTCCAGTAAGAGTACAGTAAATAATTTTGTAGAATCAACCACAGACAGGTGGTATGAAGCAAATGATTATAAGAACGTCATGACTTTGGAAGAAGTCCTTTCTAAAGTTTCAATTCACCTTAGAAATCCTGACACAATCTCGCGTGTAATGGTTGGCACAGACTCACATGCTTCCTCTACAAATTATCACTTTGTGACTGTTATTTGCGTTTTAAATGTTGGTAAGGGAGGCACATATTATTTGAAATCATGCCTTGAGCCAAGGAAGTCTTTTAACGGCTCTCAAAAAATGCGTCTTCAAGAAGAAGTAACAAAGTCTCTCACTGTGGCTTTTGAGGTAGAGAGAATACTTTTGATTAAGCCAGAAGTACACATTGATGCCTCACCCCCTTATAAAAAAGAGTTTTCTTCGTCTTTCTCCGACCTTTTGAAAGGATATGTACTTTCGTCAGGATTCGATGCAATACTCAAACCTGATAGCTTCGTTAGCAATTGTGTGGCAGACAAGCATACTAGACAAAAAATTAGAGGCAAGAAAAACAAGAAACTTGTCCAAAATAAAGTAAAAAGGTAAACAAATGGATAGAAAAAAGTTGGAAACAGCAGTTGAGAGTCAGACCTTCAGATTTTTGACAATGATCAAGGAGTCTGCCTCGGATTCGGTAATGTTGTGGGCAAACAGAAATCGTATTGATATTGACAACGTTCTCTTGCAAAAAATTCTTGATCAATATAAGTCAGCACTTCAATCTGAGTACCTAGGAAAAGTAGAATTCTTCTTAAAGAATCTCGATAGAGATTTTGAGGAGTTCGCTGGCCAGGAAAACCCTTTGCCACTTACCGACAAGCAAAACCAACCATCTCCAAAAAAGAAGGTTTCCTCAAAAAAGTAAACATAGGTAAGGGTTGGTTAATAGCCCTTACTTTTTCTTTACTTGGTTTATTTGTCGGGCTTATCACAATTTTTTGCGCTTTGAGTTAAAATGTCAACTGACTACATCAAACATCTCCTACAATGCAAGTGCATTCTTCCTCACTTTAAAAAAATGGATAATCCTCCATTTCATAAGTTCGTTGTTTTTTCCGAGCTTAATGAAACTGGAGACGTAGAGCCATCGTTTGTGCAGTGTACCAACTGTGAAATTATTCACAAGGTGAAAGAAGTTGGCGTTTCTGAAATACTGAAAAAGGAACATCTGTCCTCGATTATGACAATTCCAGAAATCAAGGGAAACTTACCAGAACAACTTATTCAAAGTCTTCTAACCTATGAGTTAGACTTGCACCAGTGGCAAGAAATTAAATGGATAATGGATAATGAAGCATGGGGAAGGGCAGTTATTTTGGTTAAGGAAGTAACGGATGGAACCACTACCGGAAAATATATACAGATTATTGGAACAACACTGTGGAAGTTTTCTAACTTCACAAGAGAGGAATTAATTGCTTATGAATAAAGAAACTGAAGAGATTCAGGAACCAGCAGAGTTTCTTGAAGATGAAAAGCCTGGCGTTACTTATGTAAGATCAAGCCTTGAAATGAAATTATCGTCTACCAAAAAAGATGAATGTAGAGACATTGTAAAAGAAATTAAATTATTTGGTATAAATCAAAGACAGTTTCTTTTCATCATCGAATTGTTAGCCATGGAGCTTGAAGACAACAATGTCACCAAGAGTATCAAGAATGTTGTGGCAGCAACAAGAGAAGACATGAATAAAGAACCCTCTGGGTTAATCCTACCTAGTTCACTTATACTCAAGTAAAGGAACTGCAAGACTTTTAACGAAGAACAGGGGAATAGCAATAAGTTTCTTCCCCTGTTCTTCGTTAAACGCCATGAAAATTGCCATGTCAACCTTCCTAAAAATAAATTCGGTAGACTCTATTTTATTAAATTCTTCAAGGGTGATGTTTCTATAAAGATAATCATTAGCTACAGACAAGCGAACTGTCTTGATATATAGAATAGTTTTTTTGTTTAGATAATTGTAGGATAGGGAATCAAGAGAATGAAGTGGTTGATTTTCTTTATACTCGGCAATACAAGTATAGGTTGGATATTTGATAACAAAAAGAGAGCCAGGATTCAAACTTAATTGTTTATTTCCTGATTTATCTTTCACTTTATCTACTTTTTATTACAATGAGCCTTCTTTGAATTCCATCTGGGAACACGTAAGTGTGTTCCCCATAGGTCGAATGCTCGTGTTCTCTTGCTTCCTTGTAATAGCTTCCAGGTACGCTCTTGTCAAGTTTCGAGTTTAACTTTGTTCCATCCTCAGCAAGTTTGTGAATGAAGTGAAGCAAAAACTCCTGATAAATGTCAGGATTTTGACTCACTTGACGAAAAACTCTTTCGAAGCCTGTTGACATACGTGGAACTGGTAATTTTCGGTGATTGTTCATTGTTTCCTATATTATATTTATGGGTTTGCAAGCAAAGTTGTGTGAATCTCGCCAATAGTCATGTACGCATATTCAAACCTCTGAGGTGTTTTTAATGCTGCCCTAAACTTTTTTGCAAGTGGTGTTCTTGGTGCAACTATCCAAACGCCACCCACGCCACCCACAGGCGAACCCATTCCGAGGTATCTACGCTTCAGTGGGTTTTGTGTAGTATGGCCAGCAGTGACGTGGGCATCAACAACGCAATTCACAAACCCTGCCTGACACAAAACATCCCTTAGTCTATCGGCAAAACCATTGTCTCCTTCTTTTCCTGGTCCGTCGCCTGTAGAGCAACAGTAAAGAGGCACATAGAATACATTTGAGTTTGGAGTAGAAACGGACCTAGCTGCATTGACTAGTTGAGGTATGTTTGCTATCTTAAAACCAAGTTCAACCCTATTAGTATAACCATGGCAAAAGAAAGCAAATGAATCTGTAGTATAACCTTTGGAACGTAAGTTCTCAACAAAATCAAGAACTTGTTTTCTCCTAGCTTGTTCGTTCTTTGAAAGGTCAACCTTGAGACGACACTCAGCAGGTATATTCCACTTCTTCATAAAGTGTTTAGCTTCGGGGTCAAAAGCCCCCACATAATCAGGTTTAGTTGAATTTCTGTCTCCGGTGAATACAAAAGATTTTACATGTGTCATGCATCTAGTTTAGAGAAAACGTAAGAAAGTATATAATAAATGCGAAGCGATTATAAAACAAAAAAAGATTTAAATGGCGGAATTCAATTGATCTGGCATTTTAAAAATGGATATGGCTTAAGTGTTATTAAACACAATACGTCTTATGGGCAAGAAAAAGGACTTTGGGAAGCGGCAATTATTTCTGGGACAAAGAAAAATTGGAACATTGAGGGAAGAAACTCCATTTCAAAAGATTGGGGAGGTGTGGATTGGGGAGGTTTGGTAAAAGGTTATTTGCAAGATGCTGATGTCGATGAGCTTCTCACAAAGGTTGAAAATCTCGCAAAGAAAGTATAAATAATGCTATTAGCTAACATAATGTTCCTGGTTGGCGTCTTTGTTGGTTTCGTGTTAGGATTCGCTGTTCGTGTGATCAGCCAATCATGGCTCTCGTCCAGAGATGAACAAGTTAAAAAAAATGTCACAAAGCTTCTTCTGCAAGAATCGTTACCAACAATCAAAACAAAAGAACTATTGAATGAACTCTCCAAAAGAGATGATATTCATAGCTAAACAACAAACAAACAAAAAAGAATAACAAAATGAATTTTAATTGTAATTTCCCCGCATTTTTTCTAGCTGCCCTTATGTTTATCCTAAATATGGGTTGCGTTGAAACAGTCAACCCTGGTGAAGTGGGTGTCGCAGTAAACTGGGGACAGACTCAGCCTTGGACATACCCAGAAGGCTTTCACTTTGTTGGCCTTGGCACCGACGTTGTTCACTTGTCAACTCGCACTCAAGCCTACGAAATGGGTGGGTCGAGCACTCAACCAGAAAATACTCAAGAGACGACTCTTGATCGTGGAGAAAGTATTTCTGTGCTAACCCAAGACCAACTTGGAGTTACAATCTCGGTGACAGTCCAGTTCCACCTAACGCCCTCGGCTGCACCAGAAATTTATCGTCTCTATGGTGGCTCATATCAAGATGCGCTAATTCACCCTCTGGTACGTACCGCTATTCGTGACGCTGCTTCTGGATTTACTGCTATTGATCTTGTAGACCAAAGGGAAAACCTACAGATACAGATGGAGAATAATGTTACCCGACAACTAATCAGCACTCTTGGAAACAGAGGTGTGCCTGTAAATGCCGTGGTTATTGAGAATATTCTTCTACAGAATATCGATCTTCCAGATACTCTCGACGCTTCAATTGCCGCTGTACAGCAACAGCGTCAGCGCACGGTCCAGAGTCAACAAGCTCTCCAAACAGCCCAAGCAGAGGCATCTAGGTTGCGCACAGAGGCAGAGGGAGAAGCGGCAGCAACAAACATTCGGGCAGAAGCTCAGGCGGCAGCAAACAGGTCTATCGCCGAAAGCCTAACACCTCAGATCCTTGAACAGCATCGCATTGATGCGACCAGGGCTATTTTGGCCAGCAATCAAACTAGAACAATTATGTTGCCAAGTTCTGGAATGACCGTTATGATTAACCCCAACGCTAACTGAAAGTTAAAAATGATCAATACACTACTCTACTTCTTGCTTGTCTTACCTGTTCTATTCAGTGCTTGTGCAGTGGTTCAATATATGTTTTCTAAACTAGATGCATCCAACCTGAAAGCAGCTAAACTGAAGGCATCCAACCTGAGAGCATCCATTGAAGGGCGGGCATCAAAATATATTAACAAAAAAGCAAATGCAGTATATATAAGTAATATTTCTAAGCCTCTTATCGATCCTCTAACGTTTGCTTCGAGACCTTTTGGTGAATCTAAAAGTGATGAATATATTACATCAACTTATCCATTTCCAAATTCGGTAGATTTGCCAGATGAAGTTAGGATGCAGGTGGAGGAATATGTTACTCAGAACAAGCTAGACCAACTAGATTCGCTAGTAAGTTCTAAAACGAAGAAAACTAAAGCTCAACGTGCTGTAAAGAAAGCTGTAAAGAAAGCTCCTGCAAAGAAGAAAAAGAAGGAGAAGGTTGCCGAATGACGGTCAAAAAAGAAATACTAGAAAATATTAAGAAACAAATATTAGAAGAGTTTGGAGATGCTGACTGGTTTCGTGGTTGTGGGATTGGAACTCGCGATAGTGAAACAAAAGAAAAAGTCGTGTTCATTAATTTAATTGCAAATGACATTGAAACGTTTGTCAAAATCAGTAAAATTGAAAATAGTCACCTAATAGTAATAAAGGTGGTTAATGTTAAGGTTCAGACTACAACACCAAACACAGACTAGCGAATACAAATGAAACTTCACGTTTATCAACAGGTTAACAATCACGGAGATGCATGGCTTGTAGGAGATAAAGAAGCCCTAACGTCTCTTAGAAATAAGATTGACGAGGCTTTAAGACAAGACCAACCACAAGCCTTCGTAGCCTTCGCGCAGGATGGAGAAGGTTTTACAGCGTTTGTTATGCCTCTGGAAAAAACAGACGAAAAGTGGGAAGCGCTAACCAGTTCGTATGTAGATCCGTTTTATAAGTCTTGTGCAGTAGACGACATAGAGGAAGGCTTACATCCCTCTTCTTTGCTTGACTGTGAAAAATATAGAGAGCTACACAAGCAAGCAAGCAAAGAAGAAGAAGACAGTTATCAGAAGGGAATCTTGTAATAAATGGCTGCGAGAAAGAAAGTTATTAAAATTAACCAAGCTATTTGTTTACCGAAACCGAAGCTTTTAGCTGAGAGATTATTTACTTGCGATTTTTCTGATGAAATATTGAAAGAGAAATTAGAAGATGAATTTCATGAATTCCTCGAAACCATATTTCCAGACTTTGTTGACTGCTCTTACGATTATTATGATTGTTCACTGGAAATCCATGGACCAAATGTACTTTCTCAGTATACAAATTCCGGTAGTATCAAGTCCGTTTTAAAAAATGTTGGATTTAGTACAATATATGTACATCAAAAAAACTGTAAGCAAAGAAGAGGGCCATATAAAATTTGTTGCAGTGTACACTCTTTTAGGCTATAGTAACCAATGCTTCACAAACTTAATCAAATAAATATTAGAGATTCAGGTAGCACTCCCACTTCCAAAACAAAAGTTTTAAAACCGGGGCAAACAGTATTTGCTACAATTTGGCGAATCATTCCTACAGATTTTCTTCTTAGTGAAGAAGATGTTTTTTTTGATTATGAAGTAATCGGAAAGACAATAGATGATGCAACAAAAAAGCTTTTAAAAGCACTTATTGAAGCTAAAATTTTAAGTAATGATAAAAAACAAAAAAAATATCAAACTTACTACTCTACTATCATCTCTAATGGTTATTCTATAGTTCTACCCGGAACTTGGGTCAGTTATCACGACATTAGTGAAAAACGTGACAAGATGATCCCATTGTCTAGCTACCTAGCAGAGCACTTTATTAAAAAAACAAGCAGAACTACCCCCTCAGCAGAGGAGCGCTATAAAACTTTACTAAAAAATAAAAAAGACTCAATCGAAGACATGCTTTCTTCAAAAGAATATATTGAAGATATTCTTTTAGAAGTTGACAATATCTTTGTTGAATTGCGCAATGCCAGAAATAAAGATAAGAGTCTTCATTATACCACTGAAAGGGGTATGTTGTACCCAAAGATCCATTTCAAATTCTTTTCAGTAAAAGATCAAGATATTATGTTTAGCTCCATTGAACACCCATTCATCAAAATAAACGAAATCTAAAACAAATGAAAAAGCAAATTTTAGGATTGTGTGTCGCTCAAGAGTGGGAAGAGGCAGAACGAGGGTGGGGCGTACGCCCTGATGGATTTAGTATTCATCGGTCAGAAGAAGATCGTCTGGCCTTTATACAATCTCATTGGGATTCTTTGCCGGACGATCCACCAGACACCTACAGTCGTCCAGCAGGACCGCCCACAACAACTGAACTCACCGAAGCAATGTCTACCTTGATTGGTAGTTCACGTGGCGAATGGGTTCTAAAATTGAAGGAGGAATAAAAGCTATGCTTAAAAACGAAGAGCAAGAAGAACATTTCAAGCAAATAATTTGTCTTTTAACTGAAGATGAACTCACAGAACAAATCAAAAAAACGTTTGGTCCCTCTCCTAGAGAAAAGGAGAGGGACGCAATGATTGAACAACTTAAAGAGAGAATCAGAGAAAGACTTCACTCTTCCGGGGAACTACCGCTAGGTTGGTGGCCAGTTTTTCGTTACACGCTTGAATCATATTCCTGGATAGGAGCTCCCGACCCAAAACTTATTAAATTCCGCGCAGAGTGCAGACAAGAGTTTCTGTTTTCAGCAGAAGAAAAATATCCTACACTTCCAATTATTAATTGTGGATATGTGGATGCTGGCTATGACGATTGTGGCTTAGACTCATTTCTTTGGCTTGTGGACGCTGACAAGAGTTTATGGACTTCCTATTTTAGTCACCAACCAATGAAAAAAGTAGATACCCTCCGCACGTTTATTGCAAAGTACGAGAATGTAGAAGAGTGCACAAGTCTTTTTAAAGCTCTTATGGTAAAAACTCCAATGCCTGACTGGATTGAAAAAGCATTATTTAACGGGTGGATTGGACCTGGTGCTTCCTCTAAGTTTTGGATAAGTCAATTTAAATTCAACGATCAAGAGGAAGAAAACGCTTTTGAACATTTAGCTCAAAAAAACTTAGAGAAAATTTTAGAACGTGCAAAACCCAACTCACCAAAAAAAGAATAACAATGAAGATTATCATAGCTGGAAGTAGAGATATTTTTAGTACGCAGGCTGCAACTAAATTAACTTCTATGGTTGAAGAACTAAAAGTTTTAATTGCTCCAGAAACAATATCTGTAGTATTTTCTGGGGTTGCGGAAGGGGTTGACTACCTCGGCGAGAAATGGGCAGAGAAAGAAGGATTGCCCGTTCAGCTTTTCCATGCCGATTGGAACGGGCTAGGAAAACGCGCAGGACATGAAAGAAACAAAGACATGGTAACATCTGCTGACGCACTTATCTGCCTTCACAACGGCAGCAGGGGAAGCGCAGACGTTATACGACAGGCTTGTGCCAAGGGTATTCCTGTGGTACAGTACAACTGCGAAAATGAAACTTGGAAAAATTTAGTTCAAGAAAAAAGAAAAAATCTTGGATAAAGTAAAACTTCGATAGAAGGGTACCTAGCTTAACTGGTCAAAGCTCCCCGCTCATAACAAAGCTTATATCGGTTCAAATCCGGTGGTACCTATAGTGAAAAAAATGAAAAAACCACAAAAACAAACTTTAGAAATGCTTGAGCTTTTAAAAACTCAAAAAGCATTACTGAAGAGTAAAGAACTTGAAATCCAAAAGCTTTTGAAATATAAAACAGAGGAAGAAAGAAAGAAAAATTTAATCAAGAACAAAGAACTTGAAATTCAAGAAATCATAAAAATTCAAGCAGAAGAAAGAAGAAGAGAAGCTGAAGAGGCTACGCGCCTTGTGCCAGCTACTTGTGGTAACTGCGAGTTCTTTTACAGAGAAAGACCTCACCGGCACCCAATGCTAGTCTGGGCGTCTAGCTGCGCAAAGAATCCTAATCTCCAACCAAAAGAAAATACAGTACCGGATAGACACGCTTGTCCGATTAAGTCAAAGGCCAGACACTTGACAGATCGTTACCCTGACGAAGCAAGTGTTATGTTCAGTGCTAACATAGAGTATGATGCTAGGGAAAGACAAAGGGAAAGAGAAAGACAAGAAGCAGACAGAAAAGTGTGGAAAAGAGAGCAGGAAGCAGAAAGAAAGAAAGACGAAGAATATGGCAAGTTACATCGTCTTAAACTCAAGAAAGATCTAATCCCTTGACTTTCCTATCTTTCCTATTTGCTTTTTTGGCGATTTGGAGACTAATCTTTCTACTGCTGTCTGATAATGACGAAATCAAGTAGATAAAACAAAATGACCAAGAAAAGAATTTTTAAAAAACAAAAAGTAAACCTTGTGTCAAGTACGAAAGGAATAGGAGATCTAATTCCTTTGCCTGGACAGACCGTTATTCTTCTTTATGAATTTTCCTTTCCTGAATCAAGTATAGTCATTGACACAACTTCAACATCCACTATGATTGATAGCATTAGTTCTGTTATCCACCACAGGCCAAATTATAAGGAAGCTTTGTTAAAAAGCATAGAAAAAACTCTTCATAGAGGTATAAGATTAGTCTTGCCCGGGATAAAATTTGATTTCTGTCATTTTGAATCAGACCCAGAAATATGTAAATTTATTGCATTACTTGTCAAGAAAGATTTACTGCCCTTTCTTGCGGAAAATAATTCACATCAAAGTTCATATCAAAGTTCTCTTGACTTCTCGTTTATCTCTTCCTTGCTTTTAGAGCCAGAAACGATAAATTATCGTTCTATCCACACACTAGAAGCAATTTTAAAACGTACACTACAAAAAATCTTCCTTGAAGAATTTAAACGTCATATCCAAGTTTTTGATTTCTACCTGTCTGCCAATGCTTACATTCCCTCAAGGCAACAAATTTGCCCTTTTAATTTCAGAAATAGCTTTCTATTATTGAATAACGTATGACCAGAAAGAAAAACATAGTAAAGCAAAAATTGCACTGCGACATATTTCCTGAACAACTAATGCCAAAAGTCGGAGACATTGGATACTCAGGATTTAATGCAAGCTTTCTCGCTAATGGAAAAAAAAATAGTCATCCCATAGACCATGAGATTGACATTGACATATCTTCCAAAGAAAGCATTTTAAAAAGCTTTAGTCCATTTATTGGAAACTACATGTCCCAAGCAAGAGAATTTTTAAATTATGGGCCAAATTTAATTCTCCCTGGTATATTCGTTCAAGTAGATGTAACTGACTACCTAAATCGCCCTGGTACTCTGGGCCATTTTGAGTTATTTTCTTATCTAAAAGGCTCAGAGGAATTTGAAGCCTATAGAAAAAACAATAATTTTCCAGAGTCATCTCTCGATCTTCAAAACAATAAATATAGAAGACTTAAGGTTGAAGACTTTGAAAAATTACTTGAAATGGTAAGGAAACATAATAAGTACAATAGGAATGATAACAATGTAACTTTGTTTCTATCAAGCTTTAACTTAAAAAAACAAAAGAAGTGTGCAGAATACTACTGCGAGCACTTATTCACTTGGTTGTCGCTATCAGGTGAAGACATGCTATGATAGACACATAGGCACGAAAAAATGAATAGTAAAAAATACTACTTAAAAAATCTTGATGAACTATCGATTCCAAAAGCTGGAGAGGTTGGGTGGTATGGCATCAATTATGACTGCTTGGATAGTATAAGACAAATATCTCCTTACATCGATGTAGATATGACTTCAATAGAATCTATGCATGAGTCCATGTTAAGTAAAGTAAAGCCTTCAGAATATGTAGATCAACTTTCTGAGACGTTAGCCGACCATTTAAAAAATAAACTTTTACTAATCCTTCCTGGCATTTACTTTACTGTTGGCAATATGATGATGTCGAAAGACTTCTTAAATTTTAATAATGAAGTGGTTGAAATTTTTTCAACCCTAAAAGACAATCCTGAATTTGTTAAGTTTAGGATAGACAACAACTACCCCGAGTCGTCACTTGCGCTTAGTGCAAACCATAAACCTCTTACGCGTAAGGACTATAGGTGGTTACAAAATATTACTTACAACCACCTAGGTTTCCGAGAGGAGTTATACGGCACCCTAGAGACCCTTCAGAAACCTCCTGCACCTCAACCTAAGCCCTCTGACCCTATGTGGAGAACAGTAGAAACATTTCAAAAGGCTTTTTACTTGTCTGAGAACGCTCCGAAAAAAATTACAAGATTATATTCATCAATAAATTCCTATTCCCGTTCCTGGTTGTCTGCTGATTTGTGAACACAAGAAAATGAACATAAGAAAATATTATTCAGAAGTATCTGACGAACAAGAAATTCCAAAAGTAGGCAACATTGGATATTATGCAATAAATTATCTTCTGGAAGAAAATTATAGAAAAGACGCACTAGGAGGAAAAAAGTTGATTCTTGACGTGGACATAACGTCAAGAGAGTCTATCTACAATTCTTTAAGTCCTTTTTGTATTTTACAGACAAGCACCACGCATGGCCTATGGCCTTTTTTGGGCCATGCAATTTCAATCATTCTTCCTGGCATTTGGTATTCTTCTTACGAGCATAAAATAATACCAAGGCGCCAACACAACGAATTATTCTCAGCCTTAAAAGACAATTCTAAATTTACACAATTCAGAAAAGACAATAATTACCCCGAGTCTTCTTTGAGTCTTAATGACCGCCACAGACCTCTTACGTATAAAGACTTATTTTTCTTGGAAAAGTTAATAATAGAAGTTCCGAACACGGTAGAGTCAAGAAGAAATGTATTTCAAAAAAACTTTTATTTGAACGAGTCTAGTGGAAGAATAACTAGAAGATTATATCCAGCACACAATGATGTCTTTTTCTCTATTAGTTTGTGAGCGCGAGAACAAATGAAAATAAGAAAATATCATTTAACAGTATCCAACATAGAAGAAATTCCAAAAACTGGAGACATTGGATACCATGGAATAGAATCTAATTTCACAAAACGCCACCTTCTTGGTGAATCTCCCATTGACGTGGACATAACGTCAAGAGAGTCTATCTATGATTCCTTTAAACATCTGTGTTCTGGTTCTTACTTAGATTACTTAAAGTCTTATTTAAAAACTAACTTTACAATGATTCTTCCTGGTCTTCAGTGCGAGTACAGCGAAAGATCGTCACAGCCACAGCTTGTGAGAAAAGAATTATTCTCAACCTTAAAAGACAATCCTGAATTTACACAATTCAGAAAAGACAATAACTATCCTGAGTCTTCCTACTGTCTTAATGAAAGTCACAGACCTCTTACGTATAAAGATATGAATTTTCTATCTTCTTTAAGTTTTCACAATGAAAACTTTGAAAGGAATAAAATGATATTACAACCAACATTTTGCTTGCTGCGAGGTGAACACAGATTCTCAAAAATTTACCTAGCAGGAACATTTCATACCAGGTATACCTGGTTCTCTGTGGGCGAAAGCAAGAATAAGTGAAAATAAAAAAATACTATTCAGCAGTTACCAACGAACAAGAAATTCCAAAAGTCGGAGACATTGGATATTATGACATAGAAATTTTCTTAAATAATAATAAGAACGCTTTTAAAGAATTTCCTCTTGACGTAGACATAACGTCTGAAGCCTCTATCTATGATTCCTTTAAAGATACACTTTCTTATTTAGGAGTAGGTAGTTTAAAGCCTTTTTTAAAAACTCACCTTGCATTGATTCTTCCTGGTATTTACTTTAGTTACTGTGTAGATCCAAAAACCAAGGATGTTAAAAATATCAAAGTTGAATTATTTTCAACCCTAAAAGATGTTCCTGAATTTATTAAGTTCAAAAAAGAAAATAACTATCCCGAGTCCTCGCTTGCATTAAACGCAAGTCACAGACCTCTTACGCATAAAGATATGAATTTTCTATTTTTTTTACTATCAAAAACAATTTATTGTAATACTGAGATTAAAGACATAATGCAGGAAGTATTTTACTTAATGCCAGGCAAACTCTTTATTCGAACAAATCACTTAGATAAAAACGTCCATGACAGACGTCCATGGCTTTCCATAACTTAACCAATTTAATTCTAGTTTGACCTGGATTGAGAAACCTGCTAGTGACATACCTGGTTCTCTGTGGGCGAGAGCGAGAACAAGTGAAAATAAGAAAATATCATTTAACAGTACCCGACGAACAAGAAATTCCAAAAACTGGAGACATTGGATATCCCAATATAGAAATTTACCTACGCCTCGACATTATTCCCTTTCTTAGATATAACTCTCTTGACGTAGACATAACGTCTGAAGATTCTATATATGACTCCTTTAAAGAAAAGCTTTCTTATTCTGGAGTATACCAACTAAAGCCTTTTTTAAAAAGTAACCTTGCATTGATTCTCCCTGGTATTTGGTGTGAATGCTGTACAAATTGGAAAGAATACCATCCCAATCCCAAGTACATTGAAGTGTTTTCAGCCCTAAAAGATGTTCCCGAATTTGTTAAGTTCAGAAAAGACAATAATTACCCCGAGTCCTCGCTTGCGCTTAATGAAAGCCACAGACCTCTTACGCATAAAGATATGAATTTTATAAAGACTTTACTGCCAGGAATAGAAATTGCCAATGACATTAAGTTTTCAGGTGTAGTAAAAAAAGTTTTTTACTTAATGCCAGACAAACTCTTTATCTCAAACATTAAGTTTTATAAAGATGTCATTTACAGGCGTACCTGGTTCTCTGTTGGCGAGAGTCAAAGCGAGAACAAGTGAAAATAATAAAATTCTATTCAGCAGTTACCGACGAACAAGAAATTCCAAAAGTAGGCAACATTGGAATTTTCAACATAGACATGTTTTTAAAGAAGGAGGAGGCTTTGAAAGAATTTCCTCTTGATATAGATATAACATCTGAAGATTCTATCTATGATTCCTTTAAAGATGCACTTTATTATCCTGACGAAAACTATCTAAAAAATTCTTATTTAAAAAGTAACCTTGCATTGATTCTTCCTGGTATTTACTTTAGTTACTATGAAAATCCAAAAAACAAGGATTTTAAAAAGATCAAAGTTGAAGTGTTTTCAATCCTAAAAGATGTTCCCGAATTTACTAAGTTCAGAAAAGATAACAATTATCCTGAGTCCTCGCTTGCACTAGATGCAAGTCACAGACCTCTTATGTATAAAGATATAAGTTTTCTATTTTCTTTACTATCAAAAACAATTTATTGTGATACTAAGAATCATGGAATAATACAGAAAATGTTTTACTTAACGCCAGACAAGTTATTTATTCGAATAAATCACTTCAATGACAAGCGTACATGGCTTTCTATAACTTAACTCCTCCATCTTAATTCTAGTTTGACCTGGATTAAGAAACCTGCTAGTATGGTGAGAAGGGTAAAGAACATTAAGTGCATTATGTGAGTTAAGTGCGAAAAGGTTATTCTGGAGTTATTAAAGAGTTCTGTGAGAGATCTGCGAGAGATAAAAGGTTTTGTGAAAGAATTCATAGGTGGCGCAGAAAGATAAAAGTGGGGCCTAGTACCCCTACCTATTCCCACCCATATTTAACCATCCTGACCCATCCTGACCCATATTTAACCGTCCTGGCCTACTCTAAGCCATTCCCACCTATTCCCACCTATTTTATATCTTTCCCCTTTGAACACTTGATTCTGTTTAGATTTGTTTGGGTTTGCCTAACTTGTCGAAATTTTCCCGGACACATTTAAACATATTTTC
>Ga0105045_10000144_pt1 | contig 42450 bp, 32 predicted proteins | sample MAT02_FD_78089 | JGI IMG/M metagenome (GOLD analysis project Ga0105045, IMG submission 78089) | Freshwater microbial communities from Lake Fryxell liftoff mats and glacier meltwater in Antarctica - MAT-02 (megahit assembly) | ecosystem: Environmental > Aquatic > Freshwater > Ice > Liftoff...
AAACATTGAAGTACCCAAGGCGTTGTGGGATCAGGCGTTGACCGAGCTGGATCCGGCACTGCGCCGCGCGATGGAGCGGGCCGCCGTCAACATCCGGTCGGTTCACGAGGCATTCCGCCCCGTCGAGACACAGGTGTCTCCGGAGCCTGGCATTGTGGTGGGGCGTCGCCCCGATCCGTTGCAGCGGGTGGGTATCTATGCACCCGGCGGCCGAGCGGCGTATCCGAGCTCGCTACTCATGGGCGTCATTCCGGCGCACGTAGCCGGAGTGACGGAAGTGATCGTGTGTAGCCCGCCGGGCCCGGATGGCTTGCCGTCGCCGGTGGTGATGGCTGCGGCGGCGCTGGCCGGTGCGGACCGCTTGTTCGCGATTGGTGGAGCGGGCGCGATTGCTGCCATGGCCATCGGTACCGCTACCGTACCCCAGGTAGATCGCATTATGGGGCCGGGCAACGCGTACGTGGCGGAAGCCAAGCTGCAGTTGGTGGCGGAAGTAGGAATCGATTCGCCCGCGGGTCCAAGTGAACTGCTGGTGCTAGCCGATGAAAGCGCTAACCCTGACGCGCTCGCCCGCGAGCTCATGGCGCAGGCCGAGCACGATCCCGACGCCGCGGTGATTGCGGTACTGGTTGGTAGCGATGAAGCCACCACGCGGCTCGCCAACGCGCTGATGCAGGCGTTGGCCGCGCAGATAGCGATGGCGCCGCGAGCCGAAATAGTTCGGGAGGCGCTCGCAGCACGCGGTGCGATTGTGACCGTGCGCGACCTTCAGGAAGGTATTGCCTTTACGAATAGATGGGCGGCCGAACACTTGCTGCTGGTGGTGCGCGACGACGTGCGCGCCGCCACACTCGCCGCGCTGCGGAGCGCCGGTACCATCTTTGTTGGAGAAAGCAGCGCGGTCGCGTTCGGCGACTACATGACGGGCGCGAATCACGTGCTGCCCACCGCCGGCGCTGGTCGGTCGTACTCGGGGTTGTCCACGCTCGATTTTGTGCGATGGACCACGTGGCAGGTTGTATCGCCGGAAGCGGCCGCGCGCTTGGCGGCCGACGTGGGCTGCTTTGCTGACGCTGAAGGACTTCCCGCACACGCCGCCGCCGCACGCGCGTGGGCAACATCGGAGACTGCGCCATGAGCCGTCTTGCACTCGCGCGCGCCGCCTATGACGCGGTGCCGCTGTATGATCCCAAGCGGACACCGGTAGCGTTGGATCTTACCGACAATACCAACCTGTGGGGCATTCCGCCGCACGCCGAGCGCACGCTGCGTGAGATGCCCACGGCCGCGGTTACGCGCTACCCCACTCTGTACGCCGCCGAGCTCAAGGCGGAGCTCGCACAGATGCTTGGCGTGACGCCGGACATGATTGTGACCGGCTGCGGATCGGATGACATTCTCGACAGCGCCATGCGCGCGTTCGGCGAAGTGGGCGACATGGTGGTCGCTCCTGAGCCCTCGTTCGCCATGATTCCGATCTTTGCCCGCATGAACGACCTGCAGTACACGGGCGCGGTGGAGTTACCCTCGCAGCAGCCCGACCTCGATGCGCTGCTGGCTGCACGCCCTAAAATTCTGTATCTCTGCTCGCCCAATAATCCCACGGGGACCCTGGTAGCCCGCGCGACGATTGAACGGGCGTTGGCCGAAGCGCCGGGTGTGGTGTTCATCGATGAAGCATACGCGGAGTTTGCGGGCGCGTCGTCGGTGGATCTGCTGGCGCAGTCGGACCGGCTGCTCATTATTCGCACCATGTCCAAGGCCTATGGTCTCGCGGGGCTGCGGGTCGGGTATGCGGTGGGCGCCCCTGCCTTGGTGGAAGCGGTGGAGAAGTCGCGTGGGCCGTACAAGCTCAATGCGCTGGCCGAACGCGCGGCACTGGCGGCGCTGCGAGACGACCGCGCGTGGGTGGATGAACACGTAGCGCTCGCTATTCAACTGCGTGAGCGGTTGAGTGACGCATTGCGCGAGCGCGGTCTGGCCCCGTTGGCATCGGCGGCCAACTTTGTGTGTGTTCCTGTGCCGAATTGCGTGGCGGTGGGGCAGGCCTTGCGGGCACGCGGCGTGGCGGCGCGCCCGTTTCCGGGATTGCCGCATGTGGGTGACACACTGCGTATCAGCGTGGGCCCGTGGGACATGCTCGAGCAGTTCCTCACGGCGTTTGATGCGGCGATGCAGGAAGTGAATGGCGGGGTCGCCGCATGACGGCACCTGCTACGGACAACACGACTCTGCACGTCACGGTGTTCGACTACGGTGCGGGCAATCTGCATTCGTTAGTGAAAGCGATCGAAGCCGGTGGTGCCGAAGTGACCATCCAGACCGATCCCGCCGCCGCGGTACGCAACACGCACGCCTTGGTGTTGCCCGGTGTCGGTGCATTTGCGCCAGCCGCCGAACGCCTCGCGCCGGGCCTCGACGTCGTGCGAATCGCGCTGCAGCAAGGGCTCCCCGCACTCGGCATTTGTCTCGGTATGCAGCTGCTCTTCGATGCCAGCGACGAGGGGCCAGGCGCCGGACTCGGCATCGTACCGGGGCGTGTCTCGCGGATTCACGCGGCGCGTGTGCCGCAGATCGGCTGGAATACGCTCGAAGACATTACCGATCCGCTGCTGACCACATCGGAGCTGACGGTGGCGTACTACGCCAACAGCTTCGTCTGCCGTCCCAGCGCGAATGCACTGGACGCCGTGACCGCGTGGAGCGAGCATGAGGGGGATCGCTTCCCCGCCTCCGTGCGCTGCGGCCATGTGATCGGTACGCAGTTTCACCCCGAAAAGTCCAGCGCACATGGTGTGCGCTTTATCCAGGCGTTTCTGTCCATGTGCGCCACCGTGGCGGGCGTCCCGCTCGCGGCGCCGCGCCCCACTCCGGAGTCTGCATGATTGCCATTCCTGCCGTGGATCTGCGCGGCGGTCACTGTGTGCAACTCGTGGGCGGCGACTATGCCGATGAGCGCGTGCGCCTGGAAGATCCGGTGGCGGTAGCCCGCGATTGGATTCGTACCGGCTTTACGCGGGTGCATGTGGTCGATCTCGACGCTGCCACCGGTCGTGGCCAGAATGACGACGTGATTCGCGATATCCTGCGCGAAAGCACAGTGCCCGTGCAGGTGGGCGGTGGTGTACGCGACGACTCGCGAATCGAGCAGCTACTCGATGATGGCGCCGCATATGTCGTCGTGGGCACCCGCGCCATCGAAGACGAACAGTGGCGCGGCGAAATGACGCATCGCTTTCCCGGACGTCTGATCATCGCGGCCGATGTGCGCGAACGCCTGGTGGTCACGAAGGGCTGGGCGGAAACGTCGCGCCTCGACGTGATCGATCTGATGAGCGAGTTGTCGGGCCTGCCGTTAGCGGGGGTGCTCGTCACGGCCGTGCACATGGAAGGCCGCATGGAGGGCACCGATCTGCCGCTCATGGAAGACGTGGCCGAAGCGAGTGCGTGGCCGGTGTTTGCGTCGGGTGGTGTGACGTCGTTGGAGGATATGCGCGCTCTGGAGCACCGCGGTCTCGCGGGCGCTGTACTGGGGATGGCGCTTTATACCGGTGTGCTCGATGCACGCCGTCTTGCCGAGGAGTTTGGCGCATGACCGTCGTAGTCCGGGAGTCGAAGGAAACGCAGATTCGCCTGGCCATCACGGCCGGCACAGGGAAGGCCATCGTGTCTACGGGTGAGCCGTTTCTGGATCACATGCTGGTGACCTTCGCGCGCTACGCGGGCGTAGACCTCGAGGTGCAAGCCACGGGCGACCTCAAGCACCACCTCATTGAAGATGTGGCCATCGTGCTCGGTCAGGCCGTGGCCGCCTACGCACCGGCCGGATGCATGCGCTACGGCGAGCGCACCGTGCCGATGGATGACGCGCTGGTGCAGGTGGTGCTCGATATCGGGGGCCGGCCCTACTATCGCGGCCCGCTTCCGGCACCGCTGTATGATCACTTCCTGCGCTCGTTTGCCGACAACGCCAAAACCACGCTGCATGTACGGGTACTGCGCGGCACCGACCGTCACCACATCGTGGAAGCGGCCATCAAGGGGCTCGGGCTCGCGCTGCGTGATGCGCTCACGGAAACGGGCGCGGTGTTCAGCACCAAAGGCTCGGTACGTCTCGACATCACCGAGTGAACGCCTCATGCTGACTCGACGAGTGATCGTCTGCCTCGATGTGAAGGGCTCGCGCGTGGTCAAGGGCGTGCAGTTCGTGGGGCTCCGTGATGTAGGAGACCCGGTGGCGCTTTCGGAGCGTTACGAGCGCGAGGGCGCGGACGAAATCACCTTTCTCGACATCTCCGCCAGCGCTGAAGAGCGGGCCACGTTGCTCGACGTCGCGCGGCGCACTGCTGAACGCCTGTTCATTCCGCTCACCATTGGCGGTGGTGTCCGCACCGCCGACGACGTGGCGCGCGCGCTGCGCGCTGGCGCTGACAAGGTGTCGCTCAACTCGGCGGCGGTGTCACGCCCCGAGGTGCTCACCGAAGCGGCCGATCGCTTTGGCGCACAGTGTGTGGTGGCCAGCATCGACGCCAAACGCAACGCCGACGGCGTGTACAAGGTGTGGGTGAAAGGCGGGCGTGAAGAAACACCGCTGGAAGCGGTTGCGTGGGCACAGGAGTGTGTGGCGCGCGGTGCAGGAGAGATTCTGCTCACATCGATTGATAGAGACGGTGCGCGCACGGGCTACAACCTGGAGATCACACGCGCCGTGGCCGATGCGGTGAACGTACCGGTGATTGCGTCGGGTGGTGCGGGCACGGCACAGCATTTGGTGGATGCCGTGATGGATGGCCACGCCGATGCCGTGCTGGTGGCGGGCATTCTGCACGATGGACTCACCACAGTGCATGCGCTCAAGCAGGTCATGATCGACGCGGGACTCGGCGTTCGCGCCTACGAGGCTGTCGCATGAGTACGTCGATGTCCTCATTGTTGCAAGCGGCCGCCGAGGTGGCGCAACTCGCCGCCACACATGCCATGCAGTGGTATCGCACCGGCGTGACGGTGGAAACGAAAAGCGACGGCTCGCCGGTGACCATTGCCGACCGCGATGCCGAACGGGTAGCGCGCGAGTGGCTCACTACGCGCTTTCCCAAAGACGGACTGTTCGGCGAAGAGTTCGGCATCGAACGGCCCGAGGCCACACGGCGCTGGATTCTTGATCCGATTGACGGCACGAAGGCGTTTATTCGCGGGGTTCCGCTGTGGGGCACACTCGTGGCCTGCTGCGAAGGAGATACGGTGTTAGCCGGCGCCGCCTGTTATCCGGTGGTGAATGAGTTGGTGGCGGCGGCACCGGGCGAAGGGTGCTGGTGGAACGGGTCGAGGGCCGCCGTGTCGGATGTGTCGTCACTGCGCCACGCCACGGCACTGATCACCGATGAGCGTTTCGTTGAGCGTCCACATCGTGGCGCCCAGTGGCGGTCGCTGAGCGGCGAAGTGGGTGTGGCGCGCACTTGGGGCGATTGCTACGGCTATTTGCTGGTGGCTACGGGGCGCGCGGAGATCATGGTGGACGACATTGTGAATCCGTGGGACGCCGCCGCCATCATGCCCATCATCACCGAAGCGGGCGGCGTGTTCACGGACTGGGAAGGGCGCGCGACAGCGTTTGGCGGCGACTCGATCGCGACCAATGCCGCACTGGCGGCGTCCACGCGTTCCATTTTGCGCGACACCGCGCTTGGAGTGCAGTTATGACCATGGGTGTTCGGATCGATAGCGACGCGCAGTTGGACACTCTCAACTTCGCGAAGGGCGGCGGCATGGTCACGGTGGTCACGCAAGACGGCGTAACCGGCGCGGTACTCATGGTGGCGCACGCCGACCGGGAAGCGCTGGAGTACACTCTGCGCACCGGCGAGATGCACTATCGCTCCCGCAGTCGCGGCTTGTGGCACAAGGGGGGCACGAGCGGCAACGTGCAGCGCGTGATGACTCTCACCACTGACTGCGACCGGGATGCGATTCTGGCTCGGGTGCAACCGGCGGGGCCGGCGTGTCACAACGGGACCACGTCATGCTTCGAAGATGACGCACTCGGCGCCGATGCCCTCGCCACGCTGGACCGCACGATCGCTGCGCGACGCGTTACACCGGAGCCGGGGAGCTACACGCAGAAACTGTTCAACGATCGCAATCTGCGTCTCAAAAAGTTGGGCGAAGAAGCGGTGGAGTTGACCGTCGCCTGTGTAGACCACGACAAGGAGCGCGCCGCCGAGGAAGGCGCTGATCTGTTGTATCACACGCTGGTGGCGCTGCAGGCGATCGGTGTCTCGTTGGATGACGTGCGCCAGGTGCTCGCTCAGCGGGTGGGCGCACCGCGACGTGGCGTGCGCCAGACCGACGCTTAGCTCGCCACCATGCGTTGCGTCCCCGCCCACGCCGCGCCCGGCGCAAGCGTAACACCGGGACGTATCACCGCAGCTTCCACGCACACCATGTGCCGCTCATCACCGGGCTGAAAATCCTCGCGTGACGCGGTGCCCTCGGTGCCGGGATTCCACACCACGGCGTCGGTGAAGCCATCTTTCTCGATGCGCAGTGTGCGGTGCGGTTCACGTAACTCCAGCGCATCGGGCGCGCTAAAGTAGATGCGATCGAGCGGTCCTGTAATCGCCAGCGGCGCCTCAGGTGCCGTGAGTTCGGCGCCACCTTGCAACGCATCGCGAAAGGTGAGCCCGTCCAGACCGTGCACCGACACCGCGAACGCATCGCGCACCGCGAAGTACGGATGCAGCGCGGCTGTGAAGGCGAATGCCGAATCACCGGTGTTGGTGACTACCAGTGTCACCGACAACGTATCGCCACCGACTGCCACGTGCAGGTCGGCAGAGAAGCGATGCGGCCACATGGTCTCCAGTGCTTCCGCAGTAGCCGGTGGTACGTCGCGCTCGGTGAGGCTGAGCACCACCAGCCCATCACTGGTGCGCGTATCGTCGGTGATGGTCCAACGGCAGTGGCGGGCAAACCCATGCTGCGCGAACGGCCCGAAGGTGCCGAACTGCGGGAAGCACACCGGAATACCACCCCGAATGACCAGCCCCGCGCCGTACTGCGCGTTCGGACTGACAAACAAGCGATCGTCGGTGCTGTCGGCGGGAATCCATTGGGCCACCTGCGCGCCATCGAGATACACGCGCGCAAACGCCCCGTCGGGGGCCCGGAGGTCCGCGAACGGGGCTTCGGGGTTGATCACAGCTCCCAGCCTTTGCGGTACTCGCGCGTGAGCAATTTGTTGGCGTCAGGAATGTTCGTGATGTTCATATTTGCCCCATCGTACAGCACCTTGCGCCCTTGGCCGGCGCGGAGCGCCGCAATGCCGAGCAGCATGGTTTCCGTGAGCGGTGCGGCGTGCGAGAACGGTGAGCTTGCGGTGGTTTCGCCTTTGGCGGCCTGAATCCAGTTCTGCTCGTGTGAGACCGTGATGCGCGGTTGCGTGATCGGCAACGCCTCCGCCTTTTTTGCCAGCGACTCCGGGTAGATGCGCGGTTTATCACCGTACGTCTCGTAGATCATGATGCCCTTTTCGCCGATGAAGATGCCACCGCCGCCGTCGCTGTTCGGATTGGGGAGCGGTGCGTCGTCGGGGAGCATGGCCGGACGCGGCGGCATGAGGCCGCCGTCATACCAATACAGCTTCACCGGGCCGCGCTTGCCCACGGCGGGGAACTCGTACTGCACGGTCGTGGCCAGCGGGTACGACGCCGGATTCTGCGCGCCGCCGCCCCACGGCGTGGACGACGCCTCGATACTGGTGGGATAGGTGAGGCCCAGCGCGGTGTAGGGCTGATCGATCAGGTGCGCGCCCATGTCGCCGATGGAGCCCACGCCGAAGTCGGTCCAACCGCGCCACGCGAACGGGTGATACGCCGGATGATACGGAATCTCCGGCGCCGGTCCAAGAAAAAGATTCCAGTCCATACCCGGCGGCGGCGTGTGGTCATTGAGCGCCATCGCGGCACGGACGGCGTTGTCTACCGTACCAGCGTTCCATTGCGGACGGGGATTGGGCGGGGCGGTGGGCGCCGGCGCACTGGCCGCACGCGGGCGCGGAATACCTTGCGCCCAGTAACGCACCGGGCGATCGGTCCACACGTGCACTTCGTGCACCTTGCCGAGGAGTCCGGCGGCGATCACTTCGTTGATCTTGTGCGAGCCGTCGCGTGAATGTCCCTGATTGCCCATCTGCGTGGCCAACTTCGGATTATTCGCGGCGGCTTTGGCCAGCAGGCGCGTTTCATACACCGAGTATGCGAGCGGCTTCTGCACATACACATGCTTGCCCAGCTGCATGGCGGCGAGTGCGATGGTGGCGTGCAGGTGATCGGGGGTGGCGATCAGCACCGCATCGATGTCTTTTTGCCGCTCCAGCATGTCGCGGAAGTCGGTGAACTTGGAAGCCTTCTGGTACGATTCGCCAAGCGCCACGTTCTCTGGCGTGGGCTGTCCCTGCCGCGGACGCAGCCGGCCGTTGAGCGAACGCTCCACGTAACCGAAGTCCACATCACACACCGCCACGATATTCTCGGTGAGCATCTGCGCCATGTTGCTCATGCCCATACCGCCGATACCCACGCAGGCGATATTCAGCTTGGTGCTGGGCGCGCGATAGCCGGGGCCGCCCAGAACTACGCGAGGCACGATCATGGCGCCGAGGGCAAGTGTGGCGCTGTCGCCGACAAAGTTGCGGCGGGAGTACGATTTGGACATGGCAGGGAGTGACGGGGGAGAACGTTTACGCTGGCACCATGATATATCCCTCGCGCCATGATCCGTCGAGGCGAAACGGTGGATTGCCCGCCAGGCGTACAGAGGTTGGGCCGTGCGTGAGCAAGGAGATCCCCGCAATTCCGCCTACGATCGCCTGCAGCTGGTCGTGGGTACAGCGCGCGGGGAGCGCGAGGGGGACGGCTTCGCTCAGTCGGTCGATGGCGTCCGCCACATCGGCGTCCGAGGCTCGGCTCTTGGCAATGAGCGGCGTGAGGCCAAGGGCGCGCCAGGCGGCCGTGGGAAAGCTTTCCGTCACGAGGCCGGCACCGTCGCGCTCCAGTGGCGCGTCCTGTCCCGGCAGGTGCCACCCGTGCAGCATGGTCAGCTGTTCGAAGACGGCGATGGAGAACGTGGTAAAGGCGAGATAGGTGCGGGGCTTCACGCCATCGGGCGGCAGTCCCGTTTTGCCCGGGGCACGCACGGCCCGTTCGCTGAGGCGGCAGTGCGGCGCGTCGGTGTCGGGCGCTTTCCAACCCAGCGGCCCATCGATGCAGAGCACCGACACCCCGTGCTCCGCCGCAACGCGCCGCAACCACGCCACCAGCGGCTCGACGGCCGGTCGACCCGTGAGCGGCACGTCGAGCAGGCGCGCCTCCCAGCGTGCGGTGGGGGCTGCCGTTGCCGGTGGCGTCAGGAGCGCCACGCCGATCGCGCGGTAGTCGGCGCAGGCGAGGTCCACCGACAATACGGCACCAGGAATGCGCGGTGATCCTGCGTGAAGGATCGGAACGATGCCGCTCAGAATCGCATCAGTCGAGCGGGCGTGACCTTGGCAGGATCTCCCACGTAGGCCCAGCGCACGTTGGTCATGTAGGTTCGGACGGCGCGCTGGATGTCGTCGGGAGTCACCGCGCGCAGCTCGTCCACGAACTGCGACGCTCGCCGATAGTCGCCCTGATACAGCTGTGCACGCGCCAGCATATTGGCCTGGTCGGCATTGGTTTCGTTGTCGAGGAAGTACGTGACAATGAACTGCTGCACCAGCCGCACGAGACCATCCTCGGTGATGGTACCTTCGCGCAGCGACTGGATCTGCTGCTGCATGATCGCCAGCACCGCATCGGGCTGCGTGGTGGTCACGTATAACCCGCCAACTGAAAACGCGCGTTCCACAAATGGCGCGTTGACCGAGTACGTGAGATTCTGCCGTCCTCTCACCTCCGCAAAGAGACGCCCCGAGAGCACCGCACAGGCGAGACGCAGCGCGGCATAGTCCTTTGCGTTGGCTTTAGGCCCGTGGAAGTATCCCTGCAGATAGTTGGTAGGGAGCGACCGTTTTTCGATGACATATGCGGTGGGCAGATCGGCTGGCGGCTCCGGCAGTGACCACCGATACGTGCCCACCGGCAAGCGCCCGATACTGCCGCGCACCATCCGCTCCACCTTGGCGCGCGACACGTTGCCGACCACCACCAGCATCATCCGCGACGTCACCATCTGCGAGGCCTGATACGCCTTCAGGTCGGCCACGGTGATCGCACTCAGCGTCTTTTCAGTGCCTACGGTTTCCAGTGCATACGGATGGCCGACGAACGTGATGCTGTCCGCCAGATAATCGAGCAACGCGTCGGGACTATCCTTGCGCTGACTGGTGGCGGTGAGGAATTGCTCACGCACCAGCTCCACTTCGGCCGGTGCCAGCGTGGGCGCCATCACGCGATCTGCGAGAATCGCCCACGTGCTGTCCAGCTCTGCGGTAGTCGCACGCAGCCCCAATACGGTCCAATCGGCACCGGGGCTCACCCCAATCGCACTGCCAAGACGCGCCATCTTGGTGCGCAACACATCGCGCGGGTACTTCCGCGTGCCGCGCTCGCTCGCTTCGAGCAGCAGCATCTCGATACCCTGCGTTGCGGGCGTGAGCTGCCGTGTGCCACCCAACAGATAGAGATTGGCCGCCACCACGTTGTTCGCCGTCACACGACGGAGAATGACCGGAATGCCCGCTACCTCAAACTGCGTGGTGAGCGTGTCCTGCGCGCTGGCCACGGCCGGCATAGCGAGCAGACAGACTGTCATGACCCCACGCCGTATCGCGCGAGGCGTGAGCATCTGCCCTTTCAGAATCGGCGTCTTCACGGGCGCACCACCGCGCGTGTCGACGGCGTCAGCAGCTCCTTCTCCGTGAGACCGATCGCGCGCTTGGCCTCACCGGAGAGCAGCACACTCGTGACGCGTGGCTTGCCGGCGATGTACAGGCTGGTATATCGCATGAGATCGGTGATGCGCTGCTGCGCCATCTGGTCGGTGTAGCTCATGAAGTAGTCGAGGTTGGAGACGCTCCACCAGAAGCCGATGGTGTGCGCAATTTCCGAGGCCTTCTCAATCCCAAACGCACTCGACACGGTGCGCTGCGCCTTGACGGCCTCCAGTTCGCGCACGGACACGTACGTAGGATCGGTGAAGCGGGCAATCTCTCGCTCGAGTGCCGCCATGGCCGGTCGCAACTTGTCGGGGGTAGTCTGGCCGCTGATGGAAATCGGCCCCACCTGATTGAGCGTGTAATAGTTCACGCCCACTGCCTGCCACAGCCCGGTATCCACCAGGTTCTTCTGAAACGTGGAGCCCGGTGTGTTGAGCACATCGCTGAACACGTCCGCCGCGAACGTCGCTCCGGGATCCTTTCCCACACTCGGCCCCTGCCACTGAATCAGCACGGCCACCACGTTGATCGGCTCTTCACTGATCGACGCCTTGTTGCCGTCGAGTGCGGGAATGGGTGGAATAGGATCGGCCACAAACGGATCGGCACCGCGCGGCCAGCCGCCAAAGATCGTTTCGGCGAGTTTGAACACGGTTTCCGGATTCACATCACCGGTGACGATCAGCGCGCTGTTGTTGGGCACGTAGTATTTGCGCTGAATCTCCTTCATCTGCGCCTGCGTGACATTGGCAATGACGCCTCGATCACCGATGGTGTTCTTGCGACTGAACTGTCCGGGGTACAGCAGCTCGGTGGCTTTCTGCTGCCACGCAAAACCCGGCTGCGCCTCGTTCCGGTCGTACTCGCCCAATACCACTTCTTTCTCGCGACGGAGTTCGTCCTCGCGAAAGGTCGGATTGATCAGCGCGCTGGCGAGGAAGCGCAAGCCACCGGCCACTGAATCGGCCGGCAACGTGAGGAAGTAGTTCACGCGTTCTTCCTGCGTGGTACCGTTGTACACGGCCCCCAATTCCGCCGCGCGATCGTTGAATGCCTCCGCGTCCGGCAGATCCCTGTTGGCCTTGAAGAACATGTGCTCATACATGTGTGCGAGGCCGGCATATTCCGGTGACTGCGTAAAGGCCCCGTTGCGCACGTTGATTTCCAGCGTCGCGATAGGGACGCCGTGGTTTTCCACCACGATCACTTCCATGCCGTTCGACAGTACTTTGCGCTGGATCACCTTCGCCAGTTCAGCGCGCGATTGCGCGGGCAGCGCCGACGGCACCAGCCCCGGAGCGGCACTGAGCAGCAGCGCCGCCACGTGCCTGCGGCCGAGATATCGGCGAACAAAGGATCGGATCACGCCGGATGACGCTGGCATTCGAACTCGGGTAAGGGAATCTTTCGATGATGACTGCTCGGCCCACCGCACCAACGACTGCACCAACGACTGCACCAATCGCGGCACCAACCGCCGTACCGTCGCCGACGACCGCGCCGATGACACCCAGCGCGCTGGCAAGCGCCCTCTCCGGCACGCTCAACCCTGATCAGCTGCGAAGTCTGCTACCGCTGGGACCGTACACCACCTTTCGGATCGGGGGTCCGGCGGATGTGCTGTACGATGCCCTATCCGCCGACGATCTGGCTACGGCGGTCAGCGCGGCGCGGACACTGGGGGTTCCGTGGTTTGTGCTGGGACTGGGCGCCAACGTGTTGGTGGGAGATCGCGGCTTCCGCGGTCTGGTGATCCGCAACCGTGCTGCAGCCCACGCCATCGGCCCCGATGGCGTATTGTGGTCGGAAAGTGGCGCGATCATGCAGGATCTGGTGCTGGAGACAGTCCGCGAGGGCTGGTCTGGGCTGGAGCACTATATCGGCATCCCCAGCACGGTAGGCGGCGCGTTGTGGCAGAATCTGCACTTCCTGTCGCCGGCTCCCGAGCGCGAGCGGACAATGTTCATTGCCGAACCGTTTCTGAACTGCGAGATTTTGCGCGAAGAGGGCGACCGGCTCGTGGTGGACGCCGACTACATCCAATTCGGGTACGACGACACCATCTTCCATCATCGGCGCGACGTGGTGCTCAGCGCGCGCTTTCAATTGCAGCGGGCCGACCCGGCATCGCTGCATCAGGTGCTGCAGGAGAACCTGTCGTGGCGCGGATCGCGTCATCCGTGGTTGCAGGTTCACCCGAGCGCCGGTTCGATCTTCAAGAAAATTGAGGGGGTGGGGGCCGGTCGGCTCATCGATCAATGCGGGTTGAAAGGCTTCCGGGTGGGTGATGCGCAGATCTCGCACATCCACGCCAACATTCTCGTCAATCTGGGACAAGCGACCGCGGCGGACGTGCGGGCGCTCATTGCCCACGCACAACACGCAGTGCGGGAGAAGTTCGGCCACGAACTACAGGCAGAGATCGGATTTATCGGCGAGTTTTAGGTCTTTGGGCTAGTCATGACACATTCGTCGCGTGTCGATATCTCAGCAATGTCCTCCATCTCCCCAGACGACCTCTCCGATCTGGCGGCCCGTATACGCATCGGCGACGAGTTGGCCTTTCGGCAGCTCTTCGACGCGCTGTACGGACCGCTCCGCCGTAGAGCGCTCGCGTTCGTTCGCGACGAGGCCGTGGCCGAGGACGTTGTGCAGGAGGCGTTTGTGCGTCTGTGGGATTGGCGTACACGCCTCGAGACGGAGACTCCCCTTCGAGCCTGGCTTTTTCGAACCGTGCGCAATCTGGCATTCAATCTCCGTCGCGACGCGACCACTCGGCAGCAGCTGCTGACCGACCCCGTGGCCCTCGCCAGCGCCGCCGCGCCGCGCCCCGCGCCGTCGCCGGATGCCGGTGTGTCCGGCGGCGATCTGGCCGAGCAGGTCTCCGCGCTGATAGAGGAGCTGCCACCGCGACAGCGCGAGGCGCTACTTCTTACACGGGTGGACGGGCTGTCGCATGCGGAGGTGTCCGAGGTGATGGGCTGCGCAGCGCGGACGGTGAATAATCACCTCGTGGCCGCACTCGCCACGCTTCGGCGCCGGATGGCCGAAGCCGGCACGTTGGCGGCCGCCCTTATTTGGTGGATGCCATGAGCAACGAGCCGCAGAACCCGCGCGTGACAACGGAAGAGCAGGTCGACGCCGCTCTCGCCACCTTGCGAAACGCACACTCGGAGCCCAACCGCGCTCAACGCGACGCCGCCTGGGCGCGCCTCCAGGCCAGCCTGCACGAGCCAGCCCGAGTACCGTTCACCGGCGAACTATCGACAGGGCCATCGCTGATGGTCGACCGCGTCGGAAGCAGCGCGTCCATCGCCGACACTCACCATAGGTCAGAAATCCGCCCCGGCGCCCGCACCACGCGCCGCCTTGGCTGGTCGATTGCCGCGGCAGTGGTGCTCGCCGCTGGCGGTATCGGTGTCTGGGGCGCCACGCCGGTGCAGTACACCGTGGCGCGGGGCGGTACGGTAACGCCAGTGCGCCTCCCAGATGGCAGTCGCGTTTGGATGGCGGCCGGTAGTTCGCTGTCGTACCAACGGCGACTCACGTGGCCAGCACCGCTGCGCGCCGCGCGCCGCGACGTGACGTTGCGGGGTACCGCCTTCTTCGACGTGGCCCGCGAGGATCGCCCGTTCCGAGTCCGTACCACCGACGCCACGGTGCAGGTGCTGGGCACGCGCTTCGAAGTGCGCGGCGCCAGTGCGCGGTTCGGATCGCGCGTGCAGGTAGAAGAGGGGCGAGTGGCCGTCATCGCTGGGAGCGCGCGCATCGAATTGTCCGCCGGGCAGGGCGCGCTGGTCACAGCCGACGGACTCACCCCGCAGCCGGCCGCAAGCCAGGGCGTGGCGACTTGGCGAACCGGCGGCCTCGCCGCGCTCGACGAGCCGATCGGTGCGGTGCTCGAAGAATTGGCGCGGCGGCATGCGGTAGAGATCACCGCCGACGCCACCGTAAATCTCCAGGGTACGGTGTCGCTCTTTTACCCCACTGCACCAGCTGTCGAGGTGATACTGGGTGATCTGTGCACCGCCCAAGGGCTGACCTTCGAACGGACCAGCCGCGGTTACCGTGTCCGTGGAGCCGTGCGCGCTCCGTGATCGGGCGCTGGCTGCCACGATGGTGTGCTGGCGCGGCGCTGCTGACGACGGCGCCGGCGTTGGCGCAAACCCGACCTCCCATTGAGCGCCCGCCGGGTCAGGCGCCTGCCGGTGCGCAGGTCGCACGGATCACCATCGCGCTCTTGGATGTGCCGCTGGTTGAAGCGCTGGAAACGCTGTCGCAGACCGCCCGCATGAACCTCGTTTGGCAAGCCTCGGCGCTGGCCGAGCGCGGCAGTCTCCGCATTTCCTGTCGACACACCGACGCGCCGCCCGAGGAGGTGTTGCGTTGTGTCACGCGCGCGGCGGGCGTCGACTTTGTCCGATTGTCGTCGGGTACCTACGTGGTGATCGCACAGGCCGAATCGGCGCCGGTATTCGCGGGGCTGACCGGTGTGGTGCTGGATGCAGCCACCGGCGCGCCATTGCCATCGGCGCGTGTTCAGCTGGCGGAGCTCCCCAGGGCCGTGCTGTCGCAGGACGACGGCGGTTTCAGCTTCCCGCGCTTACGACCGGGGCGCTACGCGTTGTCGGTGCGGGCGGTGGGGTATCGGCCGTATCTGACATCCTTTGACGTGCAGCCGCGTGCTGTGCAGATGCTGCGCTTGCCGCTGGAGCGCGCGGAGACCTTTGCGCGGCCGATCATCGTCAATGGCGTACGTCCAGGCGCCGCGAGCCGAGTGCTCGGCACATCGGAACTTGCTGAGCGCGCGGCAGATCGTCTGCTCACGGGGCCCGCGCTGTTTCTCCCGGGCACGCCAGTGCCGCTCGGGGTCTCGCGACGCGACGGCACCGGTGATCTGCACCTCCAAGGTGGCGACCTCGGCGAACACCCGTGGCGGCTGGACGGCATTCCGCTGTACGACGTGGGCTCGCTCTCCGGGCTGCTTGGGGTCATCACACCCACCGTCGTGGAGCGTCTCACCGTGCGACGCAGCGGCTTCCGCGCCAGTGAGGGCAGTTTTACTACCGGCGTCATTGACCTGGAGCACGCGGTGGCGCCTGCGGACGGCGGCAACGCCCCGTTCGCGGAATTCTCCGCAGATCCGATCGCTGCCTCGGCGCGCCTGTCGTCGCCGTTGCGTGTTGGTGGTGCGCAGGGGCATGTGATGGTCGCGGGACGCACTGGCCTCTGGCAATGGACGGCACCCTCCGCACTGGTGCGCGCGTTGCGAGACTGGAGTGCCCCCGATCCCGTGCTGCTGGCGCGACTGAGCGGGTTTACCGCGTTTGCCGGCGCCGAGCGATTGGATCAGACGGCGTACGCCACGAGCGTCGGCGACGAGCAGGTCACCGTGCGTGATGTCCACGCGGCCACACGGTTGGCGTGGGGGGTTTCTCATCAATTGGACGCGTCCGCGTTCATGACGTCCAACGGTGTCTCATACCGCGGCACCTCGGCCGACAGCGGCGCCGGAGGGGCCAGCCTGGCAACGTCTGATGCGTACGCGTGGCGCACCACAGGCGGCCAGATCGCGCACCGCTGGTTACTCAGCCCGCGTGTGAGGCAACGCGTGCAGCTGCGCGCGGCTTCGCATGCACTCGACCACACGGGACGTATGCATATGCTCGCGATGCCGTTGGCGGCGGTGAGCGCGCAGGAAGACAACGGCATTGCGGAAGTGGCGCTCGCGGCCGACTGGCATGTGACGGCCACGCAGCGTATCGATCTCACGCTGGGCACTGAATTGGCGCGGACGACGGCGCATCTCGATCTGGCAAACCGTGTGCTGCGACCGATCTCGTATCAGGCTGCCGTGACGCGCGGAACGTTGTTCAGCGACGCCACCATCGCGGTTGGGCGTGCGCGCTACGTCGATGTTGGGCTGCGTGTCACGCAACTGCAGAGTGGTCGCACGTACGCCGAGCCGCGCGTGGCGATGCGCGGGGAAAAGACGGACGGTGCGCAGCAGTGGGCGTGGCGCGTGGCAGGAGGCGGCTATCATCAATTCGTGAATCAGTTCGATGTGGCGAGTACCATGCCGGTGGCCTTTGTGCCCAATACGCGCTTTTGGTTACCGAGCGACGGTACGACACCGGTTGCACAGGCGTGGCATCTCACTGCGGAAGGTGTATTGCGTCCAGGCCACGGGTGGGAGATCCGGGGCGAGAGTTACATGCGCTGGCAGCCGTCGATTCCGATGGTCGACTACGGCGTGATGTTCGACACGACGGGCGTTGGTGCGCCGGTTCGCGATGCTTCGTCATTACTGGCGCGTTCGTCGGGCGAGGCGTTTGGCGGAGGCGTGCGAGTGATTCGCGACGTCGTGCTCGCGGGCCTTGGTGTGCGCACGGAACTCGCGTACGACGGGGGGAGCGCCACTCGGCGATTCCCCTCGCGGTTCGGTGGCACGATGCAACCTCCACCGTGGTTGGAGCCACATCGTGTGTTGCTCGCTACCGAAGTGCGCCCCGCTGATGGGCTGGTGCTGGCAGCGCGCACACGCGGCGTCTGGGGGCGTCCGTGGATGTTGCGTCAGGCATATTACGATCTCTTTGGCGCGGCGCCGATGAACCGCGGATTACCCATCGGCATGCCCGGCGCGACGCGTCGACCGGCATTGATCGATGTGGACCTCGGGATGTCATATCGTCGGTCTCTCGGGGGAACCGAGATAGAACTCGGTGCGAGTCTCACCAACGTACTCAACCGCCCCAACGTGCTCGACTATGGTTTGCGTGGTGAGGAAACTGGCAACGGATACAGCATGGTGCCGCGACTGCTGCCTGGGCGACAAGCCGCGCTTACCCTCCAGCTGAGACCGTAGCTTCGACAAGTCGTCCCAAAAACTTTAGTACTGACTGGTCATATCGGCGTTGTGGCGTGTAGTGAAGGTGAGCGCGCTCGGATGATCCGTCGCGCGATGATGACTTTCTCTTCAAGACCATTATGTCCTCTCTGATGAACACGCTCTCCCGTCGCGCCGTGATGGCGCTGTCGCTCGCTACCGCTGCGTCGGTTATGGTCGCCTGCGGCGATGACGATGAAACGCCGGTGAGTCCGGCCCCCGTCACTATCACGCAAACCGCTGCAGCCACCCCCCAGCTTTCCACGCTGGTGACCGCGCTGACTGCCGCCAACCTGACGGCCACGCTGAACGGTACCGGGCCGTTTACGGTGTTCGCGCCGGTCAACGCCGCGTTTACCGCGCTCCCGCCCGCGGTGCTGACAAGCCTGCTCGAAACCGGCAATCGCGCCATTTTGACGAAGCTGTTGACCTTCCATGTCGTGCCGGGGCGTTTCACGGCCAGCCAGCTTCAGAATGGTCAGATACTAACCACGGTAGAAGGCACGCAGTTGCCGGTGACGGTGGCCAATGGTGTGGTGACCGTTGGTGGTGCGCGCGTGACGACCGCTGACGTGGCCGCTTCGAATGGTGTGGTGCACCTCATCGACGGCGTCATGCTCGGCAGCCTCGATATCGTCGACAACGCGATTATCCGCGGCTTCAGCTCATTGGTGAGCGCTGTGACGGCCGCCAACCTGGTCGCACCGCTGCGTGGGGGGAGCCTCACGGTGTTTGCTCCCACCAACGCGGCATTCACCACCATTCCAGGTGGCGCACCCACCGATGTGGCCGTGCTGACGCGCGTGCTGCAGCTGCATGTGGTGCCCACGCGTGCGCTGTCGACCGACCTGACGAATGGTCAGGTGCTGCCGACGCTCCTTACGGGTCGCAGCCTCACGGTGGGCTTGATCGGCAGCAACGTTCGCCTGACCACGCCGACCAACTTCGCCACCGTGGTGACGCCGAACGTGATCGCCAAAAACGGCGTGATTCACGTAATTGATACGGTGCTGCTGCCGTAAGCTCACGTTTCCACCCTGCTGCCTCCCGCTGCACGATCGCGGCGGCGCGGCAGGTGAACGGTCTCTCGGCATGTCTGCCGAGGGACCGTTTGGCTTTTCGGGCCGACAACGCTTTGAGGGTTGGACGTGTCGAAACGGAAGAACGGGGTTATCCGTAGTTCACAGGTGACCCCTGCATGCTTCCCAAATTCGTCCTCACGTGATGCGTCAGCGTTTCCGGTGGTTGTTCGCCCTGCTCTTGGCGGTCCTCATGGCGCCCGTGCCCCCTTTGTTCGCCCAGCAAGTGGATGTGATTCGCGGCCGGATCACCGGTACGGACAACGAGCCGCTGCGGGATATTCCCGTTGTCGTCACGTCGATCTCCGGTAACGTGAATCGCACCGCCCGCACCGACCGGAACGGACGTTTCACCATCACATTTCCGGGTGGAGACGGTGACTATCTGGTGGCGATCAACGTGCTGGGATACGCGGCCAAGCGCTTCGAGATCAAACGCGCGGCCGATGAGGACATTCTCATTGCCGACGCCAAGCTCACCAGGGTGGGCGCGGTGCTCGACGCGATGAAAGTCACCGGCGCACGCGATAGGGTGTCGCGGAACGATGTGCAGCAGGACATCGGCGGCACGGAGCGCACCATGCAGAATACGGTGTTGCCCCCCGACCAGATGGGGGACCTCGCCGCGATGGCCGCCACGCTCCCCGGCGTGCAGCTCGCACCGGGCCAGGATGGCGGCGCCAATGGCTTCTCGGTATTCGGACTGGGTGCCGACCAGAACAACACCACACTGAATGGTATGCTGTTTGGCGGCGCCGGCTTGCCGCGCGATGCGAGTGTGCTGAGCGGTCTCGTGACATCGCCGTACGATGTCTCGCGCGGAGGCTTCAGCGGTGGACAGTTCAACCTCCGCACGCAATCCGGATCCAACTTCAGCGGCCGCACTCTGAGTCTCGTGGGTGACGCGCCGCAGTTGCAATGGAGCGACGCGGCAGCGCGCGCCACCGGTCAGGAATACCGCAATGCGTCGCTTGGCGGCTCAGTGTCGGGGCCGTTGGTGTATGACAAAGCGTTTTACAACATGTCGTACCAGCTGGGACGACGCAGCAATGACTTGCAGACGCTCCTCAATACCTCGAGCACCGGCTTGCAGGCCTCTGGCGTTGCCACCGACTCGGTGCAACGCCTGGTGGGAATTCTGGAGAACGCGCGGGTACCGATCAACTTCAGTGGTCTTCCCGGGAGTCGACTGGGTGATCAAGGCTCGCTTTTTGGAGCCATCGATTTGACGCCGCCGAGCAGCACGAGCGGTGCGGCGTACAACGTGACGTTCAACGGCAGTTGGAACCGGCAGAACCCCGCCAGCCCGCTCGCCACGGCGCTTCCCACCACCAGCGGCGACCGCACCGGCTGGAGTGGCGGCGTGCAAGGTCGGCATAGCGGCTACGTGATGCTACGTGGCATTGGCATTCTCACGGAGTCGTCGGCCGGATTCAGCGCCTCCCAGAACGAAGGCACGCCGTATATGGACCTCCCGGGTGGCCGCGTGCGCGTGAATTCCGCGTTCACCGATGGCACCAACGGGGTGCAGAATCTGTCGTTCGGTGGGAATCAGTTTCTTGGCACGTCGCAAGGGTCGAACAGTGTGATGGCGATGAACACGCTCTCGTGGTTCAGCGCCAACAACAAGCACCGACTCAAGCTGGGTACAGAGCTACGCCGAGACGGCTCGTCGCAGGATCAGACGATCAACCGACTCGGCACATTCACCTACAACTCCCTGAACGATCTGCAGACGGGCATTCCACTCTCGTTTACGCGCGCGTTATCGCCGAGGGAGCGGTCGGCCAGCCAGATGGTAGGCGCGATTTCACTGGGTGATTCCTACCGGCGCACGAACACGCTGCAATTTCAGTACGGCGTGCGGGTGGACGCCAATCAGTATCTCGATGCTCCCGCCCGGAACACCGAGGTGGAGCGCACACTGGATCTGCGGAATGATCGGGTGCCGAACGGCGTGTTCGTGAGTCCGCGCCTTGGATTCTCGTGGCAATACGGCACGGGCCCGCAGATCGGTGCCTTTGCCGGTGCGTTCCGCGGACCGCGCGCGGTGGTACGCGGTGGTATCGGCGTGTTTCAGAATACGCCGCAAGCCACACTCATAGGCACCGCGATTGATAACACCGGTTTGGCCAGTGCGATTCAACAGTTGGCGTGTGTCGGCGCCGCTACGCCGATCCCCGACTGGGCAGGCTATCGTGATGTATCGCGGATTCCTACGCGCTGCGCTGACGGGAGCACGGGTACGCTGTTCTCGAACGGTGCGCCAAATGTGACGCTGTTTGCGGATCGCTACGCCGCGCCGCGGAGCATTCGCTCGAACCTCAGCTGGTCGGGCGCGATCTTGCGGAATCGCTTGAACGCGTCGTTCGATGCGACGTATTCGCTCAATACGCGCCAGAGCAATTTCGTGGATCGCAATTTCGCCGGTGCGCAACAATTCGTGCTGGACAACGAGGATCGCCGCCCTGTATTCGTGCTCCCCACGAGCATCGTGCCGCTCACCGGCGGCATCGCGGCGGGGGACGGACGTGTGGTCACACTATTTCAGCGTGTGCTGGAGCAACGTTCGGACCTGATGTCACACAGCGGACAGTTCAGCACGCGTCTTTCACCAACCACGTTCAGTACGAACTTCAATTGGAGCGCGAGCTATACGTACTCGAACGTACGTGAGCAATTCCGCGGCTTCCAGAGCACGGCGGGCGATCCGTTCGCGGTGGACTGGTCACGCGCGACCTTCGACTCGCGCCATCAAATTACCTACAACCTGAGCTACAACGCGTTCGACCTTATTCGGTTCGGGTGGTTCGGACAATTTCGTTCCGGCACACCGTTTACGCCAACCATAGGCGGTGATGTGAACGGCGACGGGTTCTCGAACGACCGCGCCTTCGTCTTCAATCCGGCCTCGGCTGCCAACCCGGTGGTCTCCGCCGGCATGCAGTCGCTGCTCGATCAGGGATCACGCGTGGCGCGACAGTGCCTGCAATCGCAGTTGGGTACACTGGCCGGTCGCAACAGTTGTCAGGGTCCATGGGTGAGTTCGGCCAACCTGTCAATCTCCTTGAATCCGCTCAAGGTGCGCATGCCGCAGCGGGCCACGCTGTCGTTCAACGTATCCAATCCGCTGGGTGCGGCCGACCTGGTGCTGAACGGTGAGCGCAAGCTCAAGGGATGGGGGCAGCAGCCGTTCCTCGATCAGTCGCTGCTGTACGTGCGCGGCTTCGATCCGTCCGCGCGACGGTATACTTATGAAGTGAATCAGCGGTTCGGCGCCACCAACCCACAGTTCAACAGCATCCGCACTCCGGTGACGCTCACGGCCATGCTGCGCTACGATATCGGCGCCACCCGTGAGCGACAGATTCTCACGCAATCACTCGACCGCGGGCGACGCACGCAGGGCACCAAAGCCGTGGAGCCGATGATCAAGGCACAGTTCGGCACGGGCGGCGTACCGAATCCGCTGGCCACTATTCTCCGCGATCAGGATACGCTCAAGCTGTCTTCCGATCAGGCGGATAGCCTGGCCACCATGAACCGTCGATACACCATACGGCTGGATTCGATCTGGTCGCCGATTGCAAAGGAGTTTGCAGCGCTCCCCGACGGCTTCAGCCACGATGCGGTGTACGCCAAGTATGTGCAGGCACGAGAGGCGAGTATCGATATCCTGCGCGGATACGCACCCGCAGTGCGCACGTTGCTCACTAACGCCCAGCGCCGGAAGCTGCCGCCGTTCGTGGCCAGCTCGCTGGACGATCAGTATCTCAAGTCCATCCGTTCCGGCACGGCCGGCGGGGGGGGTGGCATGATGATTCCCGGTGGTGGAATGATGGCTGGGGGTATGGGCGGCGCCCAGACCATCATCATGCGACAGTAGATCTACACTTCTTTCAGAAACTTCCATGACTCGTTGTCTCACTCCCGTTGTGTTGTCGGGCGCCGTGCTCTCGCGGCTCGGTGCGCTCGGACTCGGCTTGTCGCTTTTTTCTCTTCACGCAACCGCGCAGGCGCGGCCGGCGATTCGCCCGCTCGGCGCGACAGTGGCCACCAGCAGGGATTCGCTGGGTGCGGTGAACAACGTGCGAGCACTTCCGGGCGGTCGTCTCCTGATCAATGACGCCACCAGTCGCCGTGTCCTGTTGGTTGACTCCGCGATGACCGTGCTCAAGGTCGTGGCCGACTCGACCAGCAGCACAGCCAACGCGTACGGGCCGCGCTCCGGCAGTCTGATCGCGTATCGCGGTGACTCCACGTTGTTTGTCGATGCGGCATCGTTGTCCATGCTGGTCATTGACGGCAATGGCACGATTGCCCGCGTGATGTCGGTACCGCGCTCACAGGATGCCATGATGCTGGCCGCTGGAGGACTCGGCGCAGGCGCGTTTTACAGTAACGGCTACCTGATTTATCGCGGGATGCCCGGCTTTCAGATGCGGATGAACAGCAACGGCACGCCAGGAATGCCTGCGGTGGCGGACACGATGGCCATTGTGCGCGTCAACCTGCAATCGCGGGTGCTCGATACAGTGGGTTTCGTGAAGATCCCGAAAACCAACACCAGCATGTCGCGCAGTGACGATGGCAAGATTTCGATTTCGATCGAGGTCAATCCGTTACCGATCGTCGACGAGTGGGCGGTGACGTCGACGGGGCAGATCGCGATGCTGCGTGGCAAGGACTATCACGTGGATTGGGTGGCGCCTGACGGCAGCCGCCGTTCGTCACCGAAGATTGCGTTCGACTGGAAGCGTCTTTCCGACGACGACAAGGTCGCACTCATCGATTCTGTGAAAATCATCCGTGATCGCGCGGCGGCAGCCAACCCCGGCCAAGGTACCCAGATGGCGGCGGCGTTCGGAGCGGCGATGGGAGCGAGCACGGGCGGCGCAGCCGGCGGCGGCTTCGCGACGCAGGTTATCACGCGTGTCGAAGCGCGCGCTGGCGGCGCACCGGGCGTTGGCGGTGCGCCGATGCAGGTCATGACCCCGCAGATCAACTACGTGTCGCCGAGTGAGTTGCCGGACTACCAGCCACCGTTCTTTGCCACCAGCGCCAAGGCCGATGAAGACGGCAACTTGTGGGTGCGCACTATTCCCACCAAGCCGCAGCCGGCGGGTACGGTGTACGACGTGATCAACAGCGACGGCGAGGCGGTAGATCGCGTGCTGGTGCCGGAGAACCGCAGCATCGTGGGTTTTGGTCCTGGTGGTGTGGTGTATCTGGCGGTGCGGAGCGGCACGGGCACGGTGATGGAACGCGCTCGCGTGAAGTAGGGGACCGGGTTCTGTTCTGTATCTTTGTGTATCCGTGGTGCAGTAGTTCCGCGCTACTATCGATCACCGAAGAGCCCCAATTCTTTATGGCAGCACTCTGGAACTCCGCGACTACGAACGATTGGCATGACGCACTGCACGCCTATCCGGCGGCCACTGGGCAGTACGGCGGCGCGCGCTTGACGACGCTTGATGACTGGTATGCCCGCGAGCTCCCGGTGGTGATTGCGTCGCGCAGCACCCAGCACGTTACGCACGACGAGCTGGTCCGCCTCACCGAGTGGAAAATGGCGCGGGGGGCGTGGCGCGCGCCGAATCTAGTGCTGGTGCGCGGGAATGCGTCGGAGGTGGTGATGAGCACGAGTCAGCGCGCGCTGGTTCAGGCGCCGCATCCGCGCCGGCCGATTGCCACCCTCGCCACGCTGGCGGGGGTGGGTCCAGCCACCGCGTCAGCCGTGATGGCCATCGCGCACCCCACGGTCTATCCGTTCTTCGACGAGCTGGTGGCGGCCCAGGTGCCGGAGCTTGGCGCGGTAGCGTGGACGCTGCCGTACTACGTGAAGTACGCCGATGCACTGCGGGCGCGAGCGCTGGAACTCGGCGAGGGGTGGACGCCCGTCATGGTGGAGCGGGCGGTGTGGGCGAATGCCCAGCATAGTCGCTGACGCCGTACAGCGTGGAACGCTTTGCCTTATGGCCACCACCCAAGAATCGTCAGCCGATTGATCAGACCCGCCGGAGCGTTTGGTCGTCCAGCGAGTTGGCGCATCTTGGCTTTGATGGGGAGCGCGCCAGCGATGATGCCATGCTGCAGACGGTTGGCCGCGTCGGCCGGAAGGCGTGATGAGCGACCGAGGCGTCCCAAGCCGCGACGATTACGCGGGCCAAGCGTGTCCTCGATGTCTGCGATGGCCTGTTTGCAAAAGTCCTTCAGTGCGACACGTTCCGTAGGCGCCAAGAGGCGACCGCCCCAGAAATCGATGCCTTCAATATCCTCGATGTTGGCGTTGTAATTGCGATAGGCGCCCATGGCTTCATACGCATCAAGTCCGATGGGCTTGAGCGTGCCCTGAATGGAGAGCAGCACGTTTTCTGGATTCTGACACACCCGATAGCCCGGCTTGTCAGACCCGGACGGCGCAAAGCGATCGTTGTTTCCACTCCAGAGATCAGCGGCGATAATGCGGCCTAACGCCTCCAGACCATCCGGCGCTGAGAGGGCGGCTGCGATAGCGCGCACGCCAGACTTGTCGCCCGCGGCCGCTCTCACTTTGGCGGCTTCGATATTGGTGATGCCATCCGCCTTGTCCATCTTGAACCAGAGGCCGCCCGCCGCTAGCAGCTGTTTGAGGTAGGCGGTGTCGGCATCCAAGGCGCGCAGCGTCGCCGTGGCGATGTAGTCATAGACGTCGACGTGGTCCTGCAGGACCTGAATTTCCGCGAGCGTCAGCGGCTTTCCAGCGGCGGCGGGACTGACGGTCTTAATGGCTTTCAGCGCGTACTTCATATTTTGCCCGTCGCTACCATGCACCGCAATTTCCTGCTTGATCACCACGTGACTGTTATCTGTCGCCGTCATCAGGAAGACGGGACGATTAGGGGACAGATTGACGATGCCAACCAAGTGGTGCGCATCAATAGTTTTGGTGAGGCCAAAATGTGCCATCAATGCTCCAAGGCTTGAGTGGTAACGGATATGGGGTAGTGGGTCCCTTCGATCAACGCACGTCAGGGGGTCGGCAGCGCCACGGACACGGCACGCTCAGCGTTCCGACAGAGCCGCTCATTCGCCCGGCAATAGCTCGTACGCAGCGTGCCCACGACCGGAAAGGCATCGCGCGCCAGCGTCACGCTTACATCGCCAACGAAATACGCACTATCGACGGTGACCGCCGTGCCTGACAACGTGTAGCGATTCCCACCCGTCAGCTCGAGCACCGGCGGTAGCAACGCGTTGATCTGTGCCCCGGCCGACGCCGTTACGATGAGGCGCACCGAATCGCCGCGCGCTTCGGCGCGTAAATCGGGCGCCAACTGTCGATCGGTCTCGAGCTCCGCCTGCGACACTTGCGGCAGCGCCGGCAGACTGGAGCCCGTCGAAGCAATACCCGACGTCGTGTCCGGTACCTGCTCCGAGGTCTGGTCACCGGCGCACGCGGCCAGCATCGCCATGGTGCCGACACCGGCCATCACGCGCGCCGTCATCCCGACGCGAGCAAGATATTCCAGCAACATCACCATGACCTCAACGCCACGTTACCGTGCCGGACGCGGCGGCGCCGGCAGCGTACCTTTGTTCGCAATCGCCTTGTTGATCGCCTCCATGGTCACCTGCGTGCGGAACGCCACGATTTCTTTCGCGAGTGCCGTGTTCTTCTGGCGATCGGCGAGGTTCACGCCGTTGATGGTAGCCTTGCCGGCCTTCACGCGCTCGTCGTAGCGAATGGAGCGCGGATCGTCGATGAACATGTTGAGTGAAATGACCGCATCATCGTGCAGACCATCGGCCGCTCCATCCACAATACCGCGCGTCTTCATATGCTCGGCCACTTTGGCATAGTCGTAGTACTCCTGAATGTGCGCCACCAGCGGGGCACCGCCCCAGAGTTTATTGAGCGAGTCGGCAACGGCGCGCTGACCACCTTGATTACCGTTGCTGTCGCCAATCAGAAACAGCTGCGTGAAGCCGTGCATCTTGAGACTGTGAATAACGTCGGTTAAGACGCCGCGGAACGTGGACTCACGCACACTGATCGTGCCCGGGGAGGTCATGTGGCCAGTGGCCGGCTCGATCGATCCTTCGGGTACGAATTTTACCGTGGGTGCGCAGAGTGCATTGCCCATTTTGCGGGCGATCGCTTCGCAGTTCGTGTGCAGCACGTAGTTGTGCTTGCCCAACGCGAGCCACGGACCGTTCGGCTCCACACCGCCGGTCGTCAAAATGACGGTGGTCTTCCCCGCTTTTATCGCATCGCGCACATCCATCCACGTCATCTCTTCCAGCCACACGGTGCTCGCAGCGGGCAATGGATTCGGGGCGTCCGGGCAGTTGTACGGATTGGCGGTGCAATTACCACCGCCCATGCTGGCTACGGCCGGCGCAGCTTGGGCCTGTGCAGCGCGCGTGCCACCCACGGTGAGTGTGAGCACAGCGAGCGCACCAACGAGAGGACGGGCGACCGGATCGCGCAGGAAGCGGGACAGAACCATCGGGGAGTCTCCAACGGGAGGGAAGACGGCGGGGATACGTGATGTTGCGGCATGCGGCGCGTACGCGCCAGCCCTGACGGGCCAAAGGATTTGCGTATCGGGGGCCGTTGAGCCACTGTACGGCGATATACACCCACCGCCCTGCGTTCGGTCTCTCTCTCCTGACCGTCATGTCGCCACTGCCCCTGCTTTCCTGCGCGCGTCCACGGGTCGCCGCGTTCGCTGCGTCGTTGCTGCTGCTCGCCCCCGCTGCCGGTCCGCTGCACGCGCAGGCCGCCGCACCGCCGGCCCGCGCGTGGGCCTCAGCGGCGCAGCCAGCCGGCCTCTCCGACGCGGAGCTGACGGCCTTGGCCGAGACGCATGTGGCGCTCGCGGCGGTGATGGACTCGAGCGGTGCGCAGCTGGCCAAGGTGCGCAACAAGACCGCTGAGGCGCAGCAATCGGTGCGCGAGGCCACGCGGGCGCAGATCAGCGCGCTGCTGAGCAAGCGCGGGCTCACGCTGGAGGAGTTCGAACGGCGACGGTTCGTTGTCAGCACCAACGCGGCATCGCGCGCGCAGTTCGACCAACTGGTGGCCAAGTTGCAGGGGGCACCACTTCCGGGGGCGGTTCCGGTGCGAGCGGCACCGTCGGCCCCGGAGGCACCAATTACCACCGCTGCGCCGTCCGCAGTCGCCATCACGCTGCCCGATGGCCCAGCCGGTGTGCACGTGGGTCACGTGGCCGTGAGCTTTGGTGACACCCCCGACAAGGCGGGGCTGCTGCCCACGGCGCTGGCCGAAGCGCGCACGGCGCTCCAACACGCAGGATTCGCGGCGCGGACACCCGACAACCTGCAGGCCATGCAGCTGCACACGGGCCACGTGCTGCACGCGCTCAACCCTACGCTCGAGGCCAAGGGGCCGGGTAAGGGTTATGGCGCCACCCGAGCGATCGCAGGCGTCGTGTCCCATATCGAGCTGGCCGCCAAAGCGGACGGGGCCAGCACCGGGGTGAAGGCCCACGCGGGGCACATCGCCACCGCCGCACGCAGCGCCGCGTTGCGGGCGGAGCAGATGGTGGGGCTGGCCACCCAGGTGCGGCAAGCGGCCTCTGCGGCCGTGGCGGCCCCGTTGGTGGCACAGATCGCGTCGCTGGCGGAGCAACTCACGGCGGGCTATGACGCGAACGCCGACGGCCGCGTAGGCTATGGCGATGGCGAAGGCGGGCTACAGCAAGCCGACGAGCACCTCAAGCTGCTGCTCGGGTCCGTCGGCAAGTAAACACACGCGGAAACCGTGATGCGGGTTAGCAGCTCACGCAGCGATGGCTGTTCGTGGCGCCAAGTTTCTCGAGCAGCTGAATGGTTTCAGGAAACGGTCGGAGGCGCTGCACGGGGCCGTTCGCCATATCCACCGTGGTGCGTCCGTTGCGCGCCACGGCGCGCACGTCGGCCCCCTTGCTCACCAGATACTCGATCATCACGTTGTCGCCGCGTGCAGCCGCGTGGTGCAGCGGGGTGTAGCCGGAGAGATCGCGCCTGTTCACGTCGTGGTGCAGCTCCTCCACGAGATATTTCATCGCGGGCATCCAGCCATCGGGCGCGTGACGGTGCGAGTTTCCGGCAAAGCCGTTGCCGTAGCCTACGCCGGCGGCCGCGTGCACCGGAGAGACGCCGATGCCCGGCACGGCGGCCTTCGCGGCGGAGTCGATCTGCGCATTTACCGGCGGCAGTGGCGCGGGGCCGCCGGCACCATCGGCTCCACCGGGACGGCGGCGGGCGGGCTGCGGCGGACGGAACGAGGGCATGGTGTCATCGGCACCCGCCTTTTTGAGCAGGCGCATCGCGTCAACATCGACCGAATACGAGGCGCGCCAGAATGCCGTGGTGCCGTCGAGCATTTCGAGACCGCAGTTCGAGTTCCCGCAGTTGTTGAACGCAAAGAACCAGAGATTCTTTTTCAGACGCACGTTCACATCAGCGCCGCGAGCGATCATGGCGCTCATCAGTTCGAGATGTGTGGTGCGCTGTGTCTGTACGGACTGCGGCTGCGGATATCGCGAGCGCGGCGCCCACTGGGTATTGAGCACCGCGTACAGCGGCGTGAGACCAGCCGTGCTTTCTCGGGTCACACTGGCACCGCGCGCCACGAGTTCCTTGGCGAGATCGAAGTGGCCGTTGATGGCCGCCATGAGCAATGGCGTGGTGCTGTCCGTGGCCGTCGGCGCGTTGATGTCGGCGCCGCCGTCCAGTAGCGCCACGGTGGCGGTGATATTGCCCTGCCGCACCGCGTGATGCAGCGCGGTCATACCGCCCAGGCTGCCCACGGTGGCTTCATAGCCCGCCACCTGACCGTCGGTGGTGTCGGCCTGTTCGGTAGTTTTCGGCGCCACGTCGGCGGTGAAGACCGTGCGCCCGACGCTTATGGCCGCCTGAATCTGGCCCGCAGTCAGCCCCTGGGTAGGAGGCGCCGCAATGCCCACACGAAACGGCTTACTACTATCGGCCGCCGTCTTGGCCGTTGCGCGCTTGAGAGAATCCGCCACATGACGAATGGAGTCGCGCTGCTTCTCCGGCAATGCCGCAAACAGTGCCTCGTTGCGCTGCCGCGCCGCTTGTTGCTGGCGCGCGAGCTCGTCGGTGAGATTCACCGCGTTGGTGTAAAGCGCAGGGTTGGCGCCCCCGGCAATCAGGGCCTCTACCGCAGCCGCGCGATCTGCGGCGGCCGCAAACATGAGCGGGGTCTGTCCCCACGCGACTTCGCGCGCATCGGGATCCGCCTTGCCGGCGAGCAGCGCCGACGCGACCTCGGCGGTACCAGCGCTCGCCGCGAGGTGCAGCGCGGTTGCCCCGGTACCGGTCACCGCCCGCGCATCGGCGCCCGCTGCAAGCAGCGCCCGCGCCACCGCCGCGTTCCCCTGCCGGCTTGCCAGATGCAACGGGGTATAGCCGCCAATGCGTGTGCGCTTGGCGGTGCTCGCGCCCGCCTGCAGCAACAACGCCGTCATCGCGGCGTCTCCACGCTCGGCGGCCCAGTGGAGCGCCGTCATACCATCCCCCTGCGGGCCCTGCACATCAGCACGCTGCGCCAGCGCCGCTTTGACCGCCGCCAAATCACCGCGCGCGGCAGCGTCAACCACGGCAGTGGCCGAAATGGCACGCGCCGTCGCAACCCGCGCGGTGGTGCGGCGGGCTGCATCGCCGCCGCGCACCGTTTGTGCCACCAGCGGCGTGACTATCGGAGCGAGGAGCGGTAGTGCCACGCTGGCCACCCGCCACACCCCAGCGGTCCACCACGGCGCGCTTGAAGGATTTCCGGCTCGCGGGATCATGACGTGGTCTCCTAGACCTGCAGCGCGAACGGCGCCACGCTGTCGCCAAAACTCGGCGTTTCGATATTGAACCGATGCAGCAGCGACAGCATGACGTCGGCCATCGGCGTGCCATCGGGCGCCTTGAGATGCACGTTGCCCGGCAGCATGCCGCCCGATCCGCCCATCAGGAGCAACGGGCAGCGGCGATGGTTGTGAATATTCCCGTCGGCCATCGGCGAGCCGTACATGATGAGCGTCTGATCGAGCAGGTTGCCGTCGGCGTCGTTCGTTTCCTTGAGCCGCTGCAGGAAGTACGGCAGCATGCTCACGTGATACTCGTTGATCTGATTGAACTCGAGAATCGCCGACTCGCGACCGCCATGGTGTGACGCCGGATGAAAGCCCTTGTTCGTGCCGCTCTCCGGGTACGTACGGCTCGACGCATCGCGGCCCGTCTTGAACGAGAAGACGCGCGTCATGTCCGACTGGAAGGCGAGTACCTGAATGTCGAACATGAGCTTCATGTGCTCCTCAAACGAATCCGGCACACCCGACGGCGCCTCGGGGAGCAGACGCTCGTCGCCCGTGGTGTTCTTGGCTTCCACCCGCTGGATGCGCCGCTCGAGCTCGCGCACATTCTCGAGATACTGCTCCACGCGACGACGGTCGGTCGCGCCAAGCTCGCGTTTGAGCCCCGACATCTCGGCCATCACCCAATCCAGAATGCTTCCGTTGTCGCGACGACGCGCCGACCGGTCGGCGTTGCTGCTGCCGGCCCCGAAGAGGATATCAAAGGCTGCGCGCGGATTCCGAATCATCGGCAACGGCTCAGTGGGCGACGCCCAACTGATGGTGTCGGTGTACGCACACGCATAGTTGTAATAGCAGCCCCCCGCTTGATCGAGATTCTCGATGCAGAGTTGCATGGAAGGAATCGGTGTATCCTGCCCGATCTTTCGCGCGACGATCTGATCGAAGCTCGTACCCACGTACAGATCGGAGCCCTGCGTCTGTTTGGGATGCGATTGCGTAAGGAACACCGCACTCGACCGAAAGTGATCACCACCGATTTCCGGCGCTTCAAACGCTTCGGCCATGCGCACATCGGTATTGCTGATGATGTTCACGTAGTTGCGCCATGGTTCGAGCGACTTGAGCGCGCCATCGGGATTGAGCGTGAAATCGCGGCCCACCCCCTGTGGCGCCCAGAGGTACTTGGAGGCGCCCCACGCATTCGATCCAGCGGCGCCGTGCACCGATTCGATTGCCACCAGGCGTTTCGGCACCAATGGTGCGCGGCCACCGGATGACTTGGCAAGAAACCGCCCCGCTGGCTCCATCGCATCGAGGTACGGCAAAGCAATGACGGCAGACATCCCGCGCAGGAAGGTGCGGCGGTGCAGGCTCTTTTGCGTCAGAAACTCCATGGGTCGCGCTCCTTGAAAGTCAGTCAGTGATTCGACGCATCGGCCGCCACGGCCTCCGCACGTGAGCTACGGAAGGCCCGGCTATTCACCACACCCAGCACGAAGGCGGAGAACCGGTACTGCTTCGCCTCCGCGTCCCGCACGATGGACCGGATAGTGGCCTGATCGAAATCCTCCACGCGACGCCCCAACGCATACGCCATCAGATTGTCGGTAAACGATCGCACGAGCGGAATCGGGCGACTGAGCAACGCGTTGGTGAGCTCACCCGGCGTGGACACAGGCGTCCCATCATACAAGTTGCCGCGCGTGTCGAGCAGGGCGCCGTTCTCGCGATAGCGCAGCTTGCCGGTGACATCATAGTTGTCGAGGGCGAGACCCATCGGATCCATGTACTGGTGACAGCTCTTGCAGGTGGGATTGGCGCGATGAATCTCCATCCGCTCACGCGTGGTCAGTTGGCGTCCTTCCGCCGAACTCTGCGTCTGCTCCAGATCGGGAATATCGGGTGGCGGCGGTGGTGGTGGTGTCCCAAGCAACACTTCCATCACCCATTTGCCACGCAACACGGGTGATGTGCGATTGCCGAGTGATGTTTGCACCAGCACACTGCCATGCCCCAGAATGCCGCGGCGCTGCGTGTCGGAGTATGCCACTTTGCGGAAGGTGGGCCCGTTCACACCGGGAATGCCGTAGTGTCGCGCCAGCCGCTCGTTCACAAAGGTGGAGTCCGACGTGAAGAGCGTGAGCACACTGCGGTCGTTGCGGACCACGTCGCCAAAGAAGAGCTCCGTTTCCTTTTGCATCGACTGCGCGAGTTGCAGATCGAAGTCTGGGAAGAGAAACGCGTCGGGGTGTACTTTTTCGAGATCCTGCAAGCGCAGCCACTGCGCGGCAAAGCGCGTGGAGAGAGCCTCCGAGCGCGGATCGGCCAGCATGCGTTTCACCTCGGTGCTGAACACCGCCGGCTGCGACAGACGCTTTTGCGTGGCGAGCGTGCGCAGCCGATCGTCGGGCATCGTGCTCCAAAGGAAGAAGCTGAGCCGACTGGCCAGTTCGAGATCATCGATGCGATAGTCTGCGCCGGCCGCCACGTTGGCTGGTGCCTTTTCGAATCGGAAGATGAAATACGGGCTGGCAAGCATGGCTTGCAGCGCAAGCCGCACGCCCTGTTCAAAGCCGTAGCTGGAATCGGAGGCGGCCCCGCGATCATAGAACGTCATGAGGCTTTGTCGATCACGCGCTGAGAGCGGTCGGCGATAGGCCCGCGTGGCGAGGCGCGTGACAATCTGTTCCGCACACGGCCGCTGCGCGGCGCGCGTGGTGGGCAGACAGCTGAACACACGCTCGCGACTCGGCGACGCCGAAATCCCGGTCACCAATGTGGGCCCCGTAATGAGCACCTCCATCAGCGGCGTCGGCTCGGTGGTCCCCGCCGCGCCAGTGCCGCCGGACGCGCGCGACCAGTCATGCGGCTTGATGAGATCTTCATACGGTCCTTCGGCACGCTTGACGAACGCCACCGCCACTTTGCGCTGGCCTGCCTTGATCTTGAGCGGCGCGCTCCGGATGTAGTCGGCGCCCGACGGCGCATCGGCCGACTCGAGGTTGCGCGCCACGCCGCGGTCATATTGCAGCAGCGCGACCCGTTCACCGTCCACCGAGATGTCCAGATCTTCGACGGGACGTCCGACACCACCACCGACATTCAAGCGGAACTCGTACTCGCCATCGGCGGGGAAGCTGTGCCACATCACCATGCCGCCGCGGGTCCCGAACGGCGTGCCCTCGACGTGATCCCACGGATGCTGCGACGTGAACGGCGACGTTTTATACGTGGCCTGCGTGACGACCGCGCGACGATCACCGATGGCCATGCGGCTCACGGAGGCCGCCGCGTTCAGGTAGCCTTCCAGCAAGGTGGGTGACAGCGACTGCACATCGGAGATGTTGTCGAAGTTGGCGCTCTTGGTATCGAGCGGCAGCCAGTCGCCGGCGCTCACTTCGAGGCCCAGCAGGTCGCGCACCACGTGCTCGTATTCCGCGCGATTGAGCCGCTGGAAGGTGCGAGACCCCGGATTCACCGGCGCGGAGGTATCCATCACGCGCTCGAGCGTTTCCACCAGCGCAAGCAAAGTGTCACCCGTGGGGCGCTTGGAGCCAGGGGGCGGCATCATCTGCGTGCGCAACTTGCGGATCATCTTCTCTGATATTTCCGGATCGTTGGCCGCACCGTCCACCGTATACGCGCGCAAGTTGAGATTGCCGCGCTTCATGGATGGGTTGTGACAGGCCGCGCAGTACTTTTGCACCACGTCCGTGAGTGCCGTCATAGAGATGCCGCGTTCACCGAGCACGGCGTGCGTACCGGTGGGTCGCATGGCGCGATACAAAGGTGACGCGGGATCGCGAGCGACAACGGGTGGCGCATCGCGCCGCGCACTGGACGCGCCATAGAACGCCGCTATCACCGCCGCCGTGCGCAACGGCGGTGGCGCTGCGGACTCGTGACTTCGAGACGGCGACGTGATGGCTGCGACCGAAACAACCACGACCGCACTGGATACCGCGAACAAACCCTTCATGCCGGCCAAACCTCAGAGAGGGGCGCACAACGCGCCGCTGTATGGCGAACTCGTCCTGCGCGGCGGGAGGGAGGCCGAGCAGGACGTACCGACTACACCAGTCTACACCTGCAATTTCCTTATTAAGTCTACGTCGATCCGGCGCTCGCCGTTGGCCGGAGGGCGGCGAAGAGGATGTCGTGCGCAGGCACCGGCACCTGATGAGCACCCGCTAAACGGATCACGGCGCCCGTTTGTGCCTCGAACTCCGACGGACGACCGGCCATCAGGTCACGCTGCATGGAGGCGGTGGACTCGGCCGGGAGTCCGTCATACCGCGCCCAGGTTTTGGCCACCGCGTCGCCGGGCAGCGCCACCCCGACGGCGTGCGCGACCGCGAGCACTTCGTGCACACAGCGGTCCAGCAAGGCGCGGGTTTCCGGGACACTGCGCATGACGCCGATCGGCGCACGGGTGACCGCACCTACCGTGCCATACGGCTCGATGAAGAGAAACTTCGTCCAGAGCGGGATGTCCATCTGCCCGGGGGTGATCGCCTTGAGACCGGCCTCGCGGAGCGCTTGGGCCAGCGGCTCTATCTGTTTCCGGGCCAAAGCGTGCATTGGCATGACGGACCGTGGCCCGAACTCCAGCACAGGAGTTACTGCGACATGTCGGATGCGACCGGGCGCGGTCTGCTGCGCGATCACTTGGCACAGTCCTTCGAGCACCACGTCGTTGCCGAGTGCAAGGGCCAGCTGCGCACTCGCCTCGACTCCGTTCTGCAGCGGAATCACCGCCGTGTGCTGTCCCAGCAGCGGGCGGAGGCTTGGCGCGAGCGCGGCCACTTGGGTCGCCTTGACGCCCACCAAGACCACATCCACTGGCCCCACCGTCTCCGGTCGATCGGTCGCATGCACGCTGGGCAGCACCACATCGCCATCGATGCTTTCTACGAACAGGCCGTCGCGCTGCAAGGCGGCGAGGGTGGCACCGCGAGCAATGAAGATTACCTCATGTCCTGCGTGGGCGAGACGGGCTCCGAACACCCCGCCCACCGCACCAACCCCAACGACGGCGATGCGCATTGGTTGGCGCACCGCCGTGTCGGGTGACATCACGGCTTGCCGATGGAGAAGTTGGCGATGTGTGCGTCGGTGTTGTGACCCATGCGGAAACCCACCACGCCGTCGGTGCTCTTGAGTTTGCCGGCCGCCACCAGCTCCGCCTTGCTGTAGCTCGCGACTTCCTTGCCGTTGATGATGCACGACACCTTGTCGCCCTTCACGGCCATCGCGATCTCCTGCGTCACCGGCTTGCCCTTGGCCTCGGCCTTGTTCACCGCCGGGTCTGTCCCGCCACGTGGGCCGTTCATCTGAAACGGCGCCGGTCCGAAGCCGCGCACGATGAAGTTGCCGTTTCCGTAGGCGGCGCAGTACAGGTAGCTCTCCGTGTCGGTACCCATGTCGTTGCCAGCCATGACGATCCCGTAGGCATGGGGATGACTATTGATCGCCATGTACTCGCGCTCGGAGAAGCTGGCCTTCACCACGTAATCGCCGGTGCCCTTCATGCTGGGATTCCAGTAGGTGATGGCCGGGCCGGTGGTGGCGTGCATCCCCGGGCCCATGGTCACGAACTTCGCGCTATCCACCGAAAGACCGGCCGTGGCTTCTTTGGCGTCGACCTTGCCCATCCAGCCTTTCACTTGGATGCCGCCCTTGACGGCCATCGACTTTTCGTTGTCCTGCGCCTGCGCCAGACAGGGAACGAGCGCAACGGCCATGGCCGCGAGGACGATCTTGGTGGTGCGTTTCATGACGGGCACTCCTGAGGGTGGTGCGGTGGGCTGACCGGAGGCGGACGCGCCGGTCAGTAATGTGGCAGGGTGTGAATGTTCACGCCAAAGCGTGGGAACCGATAGGGCGGCGGGCATGGCGGGGCCAGCCCTACTCCCCCGACGGCAACTGTGGTACCCCGCTCTGCCCCGCGCTGCGCAGCAAACCAACGCCGCTATAGAGCTCCAGCTTTTCGCGTGTGTCCACGATATCCAGGTTGCGCATGGTGAGCTGTCCGATGCGATCGAGCGGCGTGAAAAAGGCTTCGCCGCGCTCCATCGTGAGGCGTTCCGGTTTGTACGTAAGGTTGGCGCTCGAGGTGTCCATGATGGAGTAGTCGTTGCCACGACGCAGCTCCAGCGTGACCTCGCCGGTGATGGCCTTGGCGACCCAGCGCTGCGCGCTTTCGCGCAGCATCAGCGACTGCGGATCGAGCCAGCGGCCCTGATACAGCAGGCGGCCGAGCTTCTTGCCGTTCATGCGATACTGCTCGATCGTGTCTTCGTTGTGAATGCCCGTAACGAGACGCTCGTACGCGATATACAACAGTGCCAGACCCGGTGCTTCGTAAATCCCGCGGCTCTTCGCCTCGATGATACGGTTCTCGATCTGGTCCGTCATGCCCAGCCCGTGTCGGCCGCCGATGGCGTTGGCCTCCATGAACAGCTCCAGCGCTGAGGCATACTCGTGACCGTTGATGGCCACCGGCATCCCTTCCACGAAGCGAATGGACACCGTCTCCCGCTTCACCTCGACGTCATCCTTCCAGAACGCCACGCCCATGATCGGCTGCACGATGTGCATGCCCTTGTTCAGAAACTCGAGGTCCTTGGCTTCGTGCGTGGCACCCAGAATATTCGAATCGGTCGAGTACGCCTTCTCGGTACTCATTTTGTAGTCGAAGCCGCTCTTGATGAGATACTCCGACATCTCCGTACGACCACCCAGTTCGTCGATGAACTGCTGGTCCAGCCACGGCTTGTACACCTTGAGATCGGGGTTGGTGAGCAACCCGTAGCGATAGAACCGCTCGATATCGTTGCCCTTGAAGGTGCTCCCGTCGCCCCAGATGTTCACGTCGTCGTCACGCATCGCGGCCACCAGCATCGTGCCCGTCACCGCGCGACCCAGCGGCGTGGTGTTGAAGTACGTCTGCCCCGCCGTGGTGATGTGGAACGCGCCGCATTGCAGCGCCGCCAGCCCCTCGGCCACCAACTGCGCGCGGCATTCGATCAGCCGCGCCTTTTCGGCGCCATACGACATGGCCTTGCGCGGGATCTCGTCGTAGTCGGTTTCGTCTGGCTGTCCCAGGTTGGCCGTATAGGCAAACGGAATCGCCCCTTTTTCCCGCATCCAGTGCAGGGCGGCGCTGGTGTCGAGGCCGCCGGAGAATGCGATGCCGACTTTTTCGCCGACGGGGAGACGCTGCAGGATAGTGGCCACGGAGTGCTCGCTGGGACAAACGCAAAAATGGGCGGAAACTTTGAAAGATAGCCGATTTCGTAGTCCCCTGCTGGCCCGTGGGTTACCCGGCGGCGTATCATCACCCGTAGCCGTGCCGAGCGCGCCGCGTCCATCCGACGCCGGCGCGCCGGCACGTTGTCACGGAGAGGTTCTGGTGCGTGTCATTCTTGCGCTGCTTGCAATGGTCGTGGTCACGACAACCGCCGCGCGCGCGCAGGTGGCGGGCAGTCCACCGCCCAAGGTGCTCGTGATTGCCACCGGCGGCACCATCGCGGGTGTGCAGGACGCCCCCGGCTCGCTGGGGAGCTATCGCGCCGGCACACTCACGGCGGAGCAAATCATCAGCTCCGTGCCGGAGCTTTCAAAGCACGCACGGGTGGAAGCCGAGCAGTTTGCCAATGTGCCGAGCACCAGCATTACGCCGGCGCAGTGGCTGACGCTCTCCAAGCGTATCGAACAGGTGTTGCGGGATCGCGATGATCTCGCGGGCGTGGTGGTGACGCACGGGACCGACCGGCTCGAGGAGACGGCGTTTTTTCTCTATCTCACCGTCCGCTCGGATAAACCGGTCGTGGTCGTGGGCGCCCAGCGCCCCGCCACAGGCATCAGCCCCGACGGCCCGATCAACCTGCTGGCGGCGGTACGGGTCGCGGCCTCACGGCAGGCAGTGGGCAAGGGCGTGATGGTGGTCATGGACGACCGCATTCTCTCGGCACGCGAGGTCCGGAAGATCTACCAGCGTACCGGCGGCTTCGACGTGGGCGAGATGGGGATGCTGGGCGTGGTGGGTGGCAGCGGCCCGGAGTTCTTGTACGCGCCGGTGCGGAGGCACGGCGCATCGAGCGAGTTTGACATGCGTGGGGTGGATTCGCTGCCGGTGGTGGAGCTCGCGTACTCCTATCCGGGCGGCACCGGGCCGCGTTACGCGCGGCAGCCTGACGGCATTGCGGTGCAGAGCAACGGGTTCACGCGGGCCGAGGGGGAGATCTTCGCCGCACTGCGGCGCGCTGGCGTGGTAGTGGCCACGGTCTTTGCCGGCGGAGACAACATGACGGCGGTTCGTGATCCGGATGCGCCTCGGGATACGTCGCGCGCGGCCGCCGCCCCGGTGCGGGCCGAGTCGCCGGCGCGGGCCTCCACCTCGGCGGACTCCACGCGGAGCGATTCGCTCCGGACACCGCCACTGCCGCCGGCTCCGCCCACCGTCACCGCCCAGCATCTCACGCCGGCGAAGGTGCGCATTCTTTTGATGGTGGCGCTCACGCGTACGAAGGATCCGCGCGAGATCCAGCGATATTTCCTGCGCTATTGAACGGCGCATAGCGGGTCCGATTTTCGCGCCATGACCAGCATGTGCAGACGACCTGTGAACATTTTCAGCGAGAAGCCGACACTCAATTTCTCAAGGTATGGAGTCACTACTCTATCCAGGTGGAAGTGCGATGCAGTGGTTCGCGGATCTTTCTGTTGGGCGTAAACTCGGTGCCAGTTTTGGTGTGCTGGCGGTTCTTTTATGTGTCGTAGGTGCTCAAGGGTTGCGCACCGCTGGCACGATCAATACGCTGGGTGTCTCACTTCTCGAAAAGCATGCCGTCCCGGCTCTCGGGCTCAAGGACGCGAATGTCCAGCTCATCAAAATGTCCCGTGCAACGGGGAATGCGGTGCTCGACGACAATGCAGACGCCGTGCGCACGCGCCAGGCGGACATCGCCAAGTACGACCTGCTGTTCCGGCGTGAATTTGCCGCCTATCAAGCCAAGATCGTGAGGCCCGCGCAGCGTGCATTAGCACAGAACACACTGGTGCTCTATGGCGTGATGCGTGCCACGCAAGACAGCGTGGTGGCACTCGCGCTGGCCCGGAAAGGCAACGCCGCGCGCGCGCAACTGGGGGAACTCCGGACACTCACCAATGAGATCGAAGCCAACATGGATAAGCTGGTGGCGTCCAAGGTCGAACTCATGGAGCAGACCGCCGTGCAGAGCGCCGCCGCGTTTCGGTCCGCTGCATGGCTTCTGAGTGCGTTTATTGTTGCAGCGCTTGGTTTGGCGGTAACGGCCGCCGTAGTCATTACCCGCTGGATCGTCCGGGATGTCCGCGAGGTGGCCCGGGTTGCCGACGCACTCGCGATTGGCGATACGTCACAGGTGATCCACGCGCGAGGTACCGACGAACTGGGGCAACTGGCGCGCTCGATGCAGCGCATGATGGAGTCGCAGCAAGCAATGACGGCGGCGGCGGTCAGCCTCAGTGCCGGAGCCACGAACGTTTCGATCGAGGCACGCGGGGAGCGCGACGCGCTCGGGCAGGCCTTCGTGGCACTGCGTGACACGCTGCAGCAGCTGGTGAGCGAGACCGGGACGCTGGTGCGCGCGGCCACCGCCGGGGAACTCGGCGCCCGTGGCAACGCGGACAAGTTCCAGGGCGTGTACCGAGAACTCGTGGTCGGTCTCAACGCCACCATGCATGCGGTGGTTCAGCCGATCACCGAAGCGTCGGCCGTGCTTAGCCGAATCGCCGACCGTGATCTCACGGCGCGCGTCGGTGGCGAGTACCAAGGCGCCTTCGCCACGATCAAGCACTCTATCAATCTGGTCGGCGAGACGCTGGACGATGCCTTGCAGCAGGTGAGCATGGCCAGTGAACAGGTCGCGTCGGCCGGTCAGGAGATCGCGTCCGGAAGTCAGTCCCTTGCACAGGGCTCGTCCGAACAGGCCGCGTCGCTCGAGGAGATCGCCAGCAGCCTGCACGAGATGTCCGCATCGTCCGCCCACACGGCGGCGAACGCGCGGCACGCGCGGGATATGGCGGCCGTGGCCAGTGAACGTTCGGCGCAGGGGCGCGAGAGCATGGGACGGATGTCCGAGGCAATGAGCCAGATTCAAAGCTCGAGTGACCAGACGGCCAAGATCATCAAGACGATCGACGAGATCGCGTTTCAGACCAACTTGCTGGCGCTCAACGCGGCCGTCGAAGCGGCGCGTGCCGGCGATGCGGGTCGTGGCTTCGCGGTGGTAGCCGACGAAGTCCGCACCCTGGCCATTCGCAGTGCGGAGGCGTCGCGCACAACAGCCGTACTGATCGAGCAATCCGTGCAGCATGCGCGGACGGGTATGGCGCTCAATGTCGAGGTCATGCAGCGTTTGGACGAGATCGGCGAGGAATCGCGGCGCGTGGCGGCGGTCATTGTCGAAATTGCTGAAGCCGGAGAACGTCAGAGTGATGGCGTACGGCAGATCAACGCTGCGGTCGAGCAACTGAACGCGGTCACGCAGCAGATGGCCGCCAACGCCGAGGAGTCGGCGAGCGCCTCTGAGGAATTGGCGGGTCAGTCGACCACGCTGTCGAGTATGGTGCAGACGTTTGAAATCTCGGGGGGCTCGACGAATCGCAATGGCGGCCATGCGCAGCGGGCGGTCGGGCTGCAACGTGCGGGCCGGAATACGAGTGCCCGATTGGCAGGATCGGGAGCACGGCACTTGGTGGGTGTGTAGGCCAACATTGCGCGCCGGGTTATTCCCGGCGCGCGCCAGCCTCTACCTGCTTCGCCATGATCCGTAGCAGCTCCTGATTACTCCACGGCTGCCACCCGTGCGGCTTGAGTGGCCGACCATACGCGATGGTACCGCCGTAAGACGGTCCTTTGCCGGGCTGCTTGGTGCTCTCGAGGAACGTCTCCAGATGATAGACGCCAAGATTGAGGAAGTAGTTGTCCATGTCACCCACGGCGATATGGAGCTTGCCGACCAACTGTGGTCCGACGCTTTGCCAGTTGCGCTCGAGGTAGTCGCGTAGATCGTACCCCTTCGCGCGCATCGCCTCGGCCACCTCATGATCAATCGCACCCGTGCGCTTATCCCAGAGCTGTTTCGGGTAGCCGTCGCTTCCCACCGGCGCCCACGCCGCCACCCACCCGTCCCACTGGCCGCCGGAGCGACCGTTGCTGCCGATCACCAACTCCGCCGCATTTTCCTCGCGCACCGTGAGTTCCGTCATCCCTTCGGCGTTGCGACTGGAGGGAATCTCGCGCGGCAGCCAATCGCCACGATGCATCACAAAGGCGTTGGAATCGGTGTAGATGTTGCCGTATTGATAATTGCGGAAATCCACCTGGTCGGGATACAGCGACCATGCGCCGCCAAATACGGTGGGATGTTGAATCTGCAGCGCGAGCACATCCCAGCCGCCGGTGGAGCCGCCCGTGAGCATTCGCGCATGCGCCGAAGCGACGGTGCGGTAGCGCTGGTCGATTTCGGGTACGAGTTCCTGCACCAACGCATCGGCGTACGGACCATTGTTGGCCGAGTTGACCACGTAACTGTCATCGTAGAACGGCGTGGGATGCTGAATGAACACCGCAATAAACTCCGGGACATTGCCCGCCGTCCACGCGGCGGAAAATTCACACGCGGTCTCACGCGCTGATCGCGCCAATCGCACCGCACGCGCCGTGGCGCTTTCCGGCGTATCACAGCCTTGTTGTGTAAAGCC
>Ga0105045_10000145_pt1 | contig 42440 bp, 85 predicted proteins | sample MAT02_FD_78089 | JGI IMG/M metagenome (GOLD analysis project Ga0105045, IMG submission 78089) | Freshwater microbial communities from Lake Fryxell liftoff mats and glacier meltwater in Antarctica - MAT-02 (megahit assembly) | ecosystem: Environmental > Aquatic > Freshwater > Ice > Liftoff...
TATGTTGAATCACACATATAAAACATGGATTGGCCAAAAGAACACTTTCATCTTTTCAAGGTTATTAGTCTATATTCTCTTGAAAGACGCAAACTTAAATGACTTTCTTTAAACCAGGCGATATAGTTGTTCACAATCATAATGAAAAAGTTGTTTATCTTATTTTGAAAGTTGAAGAAGAAAATGATGAAGACGAGCAATATAAAATTTTTGTTTTAAACCACGGATGTAAAGATTGGATTGGCTCTGCGCGCACTTTCATCTATTCAAGGTTAGGAGCCTATATTCTCTTGAAAGACGCGAAATTAAATGACTTTTAAAATAGGCGACATAGTTGTTGAAAAAGAGGATTTAGATAGAGTTTACCTTATTTTGGAAATTAGTTTAGACAGAGAATGTAAAGTTTTTGTTTTGAGTCACCCATATAAAAACTTTATTGGCAAAACGATTGTTTATGTTATTTATATTAATTTCATTCTCTTGAAAGACGTAAAATTAAAATGACTTACTTTAAACCCGGCGATATTATTGTTAACGATCATAATAAAAAAGTTGTTTATCTTATTTTAAAAGTTAATTCTGACATGGAAAATTACATAACCTTTGTTTTAAGTCACGTAAGCGAAGAAATTGTAGGGGAAAAGCTTATTCTGCGTAATTATGATTACACCTTCAGAAAACTAATAGAAGTGAAGCTTTAAATGATAGAAGATAAATTTAACGTCGGAGGTGAGTGCTCCGGGTTCAGACGCCGACTTAGAGAAGACCTCGCGAGGAGCGGGTTTGCGTTGGAAAACGCTCGACTTGCGCGGGATGAGTCTGGTATACTTTGGGTGGTTGGTCTGCGAACACCGAGTGGGCAACTGAAGGCGGTTCACGTCTCCATTTCCTGGGGCTCGGACGCGTACAGCGACGACACAGCAGCTAATGTTGCAAGCCGGATCGTGAACAACGTTCGATAAGAAAAAACCTTGAAAGACTCAAATGATAGAAGATAAATTTAATGTTGGAGATGTCTGTCATTACACCACAAACTCCTGGAGCAATGAATCCCAAAAGGTCACCTTTATTATCATTAATAGAAAACCTGGCAAATATAATGGCATGTGCAATACTCTGTATACTGGATTTATTTTGACATCAACTTGGTGCGATGAGGGCGACTCTTTTATTTTTAATAGTCAAGAAAAATTTAGTGACAAAACAGAAATTTTGACTAAATGGGACCTTTCTAAAAAATCGAAATAAATATAATGACACAAAAAATATCATACTCGGCTGTTGTCTTAACATTAGCCTCTCAACAAATTTTGAAAGATAAGTGGAACTCTCTTAATAAAGATGAGGGATGGACAACGTTCTGTCATCATGCAACAATCAACATGGGCGAGCTTCCACCGGAATTAAAACCTTTGATTGGAAAAGAGGTCATCCTAACAATTGTGAACTACAGAGAAAATGAAAAAGTAGCAGCATTCCTAGTTGAGAAGCCAGCCGAACTTGCTAGTTTCATCAAAAATGAACACTTCCACATCACGGCGGGCACAAACCCTGCCGTTGGAGGGAAGCCTGTGATGAGTAATAACTTACTATCTAATTCAAATCTTACAGCAAACTCGACCAATTCTTTTGAATTGGTCGGGATTGTTCAGGAAATTTCCTATTAGTGATAGTTTCGACCTTTCCTGCCTAATTAATCTACATAACCTAAAAGGTCGAAACTAATGTTTAAACTCGAAGAATTAGAAGGAATCATCAAGAACAGCGTAAAAGAAAGCTTTTCTAAGTCTGGAATAGTTGCAAAGCCAACTGAATCTCCAAGACAAGTAAAAGAAAGCTTGGATACAAGAAATAGAAAGCCGGGTTCCCTTAGAGAAGCGCTTATTCTCCTTCCAAAAACATTTCTTTTAAAAACTGAATTCTTGTCCGCCAAGACAAAACAAGCTCACGAAGCTCTGTATAATGGGTATGTCTCGACCTTTAACAAAGTTTCGTCAATGCTTGACACAGCTAACACTGAAGAGGCGGCGTCTGCTGCATCTGCTTACAGGTCACTTAAAATTGATGAGCAGTTTAACTTAAATGCTATTAAACTGCATGACCTCTACTTTACAAATATATCAGACTTAGCATCGCAAGTAGCAGTTGACTCGATCCCTTATATGCGATTTGCTAGGGAATTTGGTTCGTTCGATAGATGGCAATTTGACTTTAGGGCCTGTTCGATGGCTGCTCGTGAGGGTTGGGCAGTTACTTATTACGAGCCGTACAAAAATGTTTACATAAATTGTATCGTGGATGGACATTCGACTGGCATTCCACTTGGAGGAATTCCTGTGTTTGTTCTTGACATGTGGAGCCATTCTTACTACAGAGACTATCTTGACGACAAAAAGTCTTACGTCAACGCAATGATGCGAGAAATTAATTGGAACGTGGTGGAAGCTCGCATGATTGTTGCCGAGAGAGCAAATCTTGATTCAATCTTTAGAATTGCTCCAATTATGAACTCTGCCCCCGAGAGAATTTTGCAAAATCTTTCAATTAATTCGCCTCCTATTGAGCGAGACCAGATTGACTCTTCGGAAATTTCAGGTCAGTCCAAAATGGGAAATCAGTCAAATCCTCAAAAGCCAATCCTACCAATCTCCTAAAGGTTTCGTTAAATGCCAAATCCAACTCTACCGATTCATGGACAAGTTCTGTACTATATTGCAGATGAAGAAATTCAAGCAAGTAACGGAATAACTGTACCTGCCAATACAATGTACGCAATTTCGAATATCGGGAAAAACCAATATCAACTTATTACGAAATCTGGAGTAACCAATATCGATGGAACTCGGGCGCGAGACATCGCAGGACTAGGCGCATTTCAGCCAAACGTTCATGAGGGAAAAAATAAAATGAAGGTAAGTAAAAATAAATCTCCTGGTATTCTTGAAAGCATTTTGTTTGAGGCTGAGAGTGCAATTGCTCCCGCAGAAACAGATCCAGTCGTTGCTCCCGATGTCTCGCTTGACCAAAAAGTTGACAAATACCTTGTAAGGTACGAGAGAGAGGCAATTCCTACTTCTGCCGTCTATGATACCAAAATGGCTCCTGGGAGCGCTCAGGCAGGCACGTCAGCACCTCTTTCACCACTACCAGCGTCACAGACACCACCGCTTAATGAAGGCAGAGCAAAGAAGAAAAAAATGGGAATTTTAGAGAGTTTTTTCTATACTCAGGTTCTAACGGAAGCCGAGGGAGATGAGCCACCTACCCCTGACGCTGGTGGCGATATGTTTGGCGGCGGTGGCGGTGACCCAGGAATGGGCGGCGGTGAAGACCCAGTTCCAACAGAGCCAGCAGCACCAGTTATCGACACGCCAAAAATGAATATGAATTCATATACAAGAGCTGTATCACGTTTGATTAACAATTACGAAGCTCTATTAAACCCAAAAGTAACAATACTTGCACGGGCAAAGGAATATATCCGAGTGAACTACGACGAGGCTACTGCGAACTTATTTGAGCAAACAATGGCTCAAACGTATAATATTACAGCCACAGAGCCCGAAAGAGATCAAAGAGATGCTCCTGCTGCTGCGAATGCAATTTATGGAGGTGGAGGCGGTGGAGGCGGTGGAGCTTGACAAAACCAATTTGGAGACCGCCAAGCACTAAACTTTTTGACAAAGAAGGAGTTTTGGTTGAAGATGTAGAAACAGATGATCGTTTAAAAGAAATTACCTTTAGGATATCAAGAGAACTCTTAATAGATGCTAGAAAAAAACTATTCAAATCAAATGTATCACCACAAGAATTCTTTGCTTTTATTTTACTTAAACTTACACTTGATGACGATAAAGCATTAAATCTTTTAAAAGAATCATCAGACTTCTCTAAAAGAAGTTCTACAAAACCAAAGAGAGAAAAAAAACCTTCAAAAATGACTTCAGATGACCTGTACGACTTTTTTGAAGAGCAAGATAAGAAGAATCTTTAGCATCACAAAAAACATGAGGGAAAAACGATATGAAATTCTTAGATAAAATTTTAGCTTTATTTGGATTTGAGTTGGTGAAACGTTCATCGATAGCAGAACTAAAAGAAAAAATTATAAAACTCTCAATGTTTCAGTTAACTAAAAACTCTAAAAAGCTTCTCGAAAGTTTAGAAAACCATAAAATTAAAGCCTTGGAAAAAGCAGTGTCGCTGCTAACTGTAGCTATTTGTGACATGAATAATAAAATTTCTGAGGAGAGGGAATTTTTAGTTGATATCGCAAGTCTTCAGGAACAGTTGCTGCATGAACTTGACCAGGGCAAAGTTATTATTGTTAAAGGCGCCAACGATAAATTTGATATTAACTCGGTATTCTCGGACGATGAACAAGAAATTGATTCCACAAGTTCAACAGAAGACCCAGAAAAAAAATATGATTTAAATTAACGGAAAACACATGTTTAAATTTAAACCATCAAAAATTTTCGAAAATATTTTTACTTACCTCAAACAAAATAAACTACTTGTTATTTTGCTTGTTGTTGGAGGGTTATTCCTAGGTTGGCAATTTTGGCAACTTCATAAACAAATGAATTTTGCGTCTGAGTCATCCCAAGAAATTCAGGCACAAACGAATTTAAGTATCGCCGAGATCCGCAACGAATATACTCAGCAAATTGCTGCTCAACAAGAAATAAACGAAAGGCAAACGGAAGAGCTTACTCGATTAACAAATGAGTACACTCAAAGAATAACTGCTCTTGAGGTCCGCACAAGGGCGAGAAGAACCACGTTTGCTACGGAAACAAATGGAAATCCGCAAGACATGGCAGCAAGACTTAACAAGAGACTTGGGTGGAGAACAAGCCAATGAAGAACTTTATTATTTTACTATCAACGCTTCTTTTCATTGGCTGTGGTGCCGGAGTGCCAAGTGTAGAATTTCCACCCAATGTTGACTCTTCTGGCACAGAAATTGCAGAACAACTCGAAGTTGCTGTCATTTCGCCAATAGAACCGGAAGACGTAGTTCCACAAATTATGTCTCAACCAAGTAATGATGAGCTTTTAATTGGAATTGCTGCTGGTCAAACTGCGCCCTTTTCAGGTGTACTTCTAAACGTTGCTGGTGCAGCTTGGCTCGAATCTGAGCCTGACGCAACTCAAGAAAGATGTCAATTATTTTTAGACAGAAGACTTGGGGAAGTTCGTACTGTTTTTGGTGCAAGACTTGCAACCCTAGAACTCACCATTAGAACACAAACAAGAGTACAAACAATTGAGTTAGAAAATAGAGACCTTCAAATAAATTCTCTTGAGCAACTTAATGAACAATTAAGAAATTCTTCAGGCCAGTGGTGGGAACAAGTTTTGTGGATTGGCGGTTCTCTTATTGTTGGAACTGCTCTTGGTATTATTTTTTCTTTGTTTGCAAATTAACCTTATCTGGTCTCCTCTATTTATTCTTCGGGAAGGGGAGAAGTGAGGAAATGACTCCAATGTGGTATTTGTTAAAAGATTCGTCAGGGAAGAAATCAGTATCATACACAATGATGCTTGTAACTTTTCTAGTATGCACTATTTGGTTAATGCTTTCAATTTTTGAAAGCATTGCTGGTATTCATGTAAGAGAGTTTTCGGCAGAAGCAGCAACTTTTTGGTTTTCACCAACAGCAGCTTTGTATTTTGGTCGTAAACGTTGGCCAGGCTCAAAGGCTATGAAGAAGTCCGTAGAAGTTACGGAAGAAGTTACCGAAGACCAAACTTAAAGGTCGTCAAAGTTAGAAAAGACTGTAGTGCTTGACCTTTAAGGTGGTCGTGCTACAGTCTTTTCACATGACAACACATTCAGATCCTACACCTACACCTACTCTTTTGTTTGGAAATAAAATTTCTTCGTGGTTTGAAACTGCAAAGGATCAAAAAAATCTAAGAGGTTGGCTTACAAGAGCCTATTTCTCACCCAAAAATAAGGGAGAAGTTTACTACAACCCTAACGTAACTCCAGAAAATGTTTTGGAGTATATTACATCTATCCCAAAAAAGTTCCCACAATCACCACACGCGATTGTGGGCCTCTGGAAGATTCTGCCAGGTTTGCGCGAAGACCTTGGAATCGTTTTTGGCAAAGAAGAACGAGATGAGAGGCAGGCAAAACACTTAAAGGAATCTGCTGAACTTGCATCAGATAAGATTTTAAATGCCGCACGAGCAGAGATCGCCGAGCTTGCTTTGGCAGAGGTTGACGCACCTGACCAGAATATTGAGTCTGAAGACGTTGAGGAAGAATAAATTGGGTTGGATAACAAACTCCGAGGGCAGCTTCTACGTTGCTGATGATAATAATGATATTGATCCTTCGTCAATGTTGCCGGAAAAAGAAATTGAAGTTGCTTTATCAAGCAACTTACAAAGCACAGGTAAACTACATGTAACCGTGGGAAGTAGAGAATTCATAGGTGCGCCACTTGAATATTCTATCTTTGAGGATACAATAGCTGGAACAATAACTATTAAAGTAACGCTAAAAACATAATTAACCTTATGTCAAGCGAAATTAAAGTCTTCAAAAAAAATAACCTTCTCAAGGAAATTGTTACTCTTGCTCTTTTTGAACAAGAACAGGCAATGGCAGCGCCTGCACCAGCAGCAGGAGCGGCACCAGCGCCAGCACCAAATATGGGATTGTCTCCTGCAATTCCCGATCCTGGTATGCCAGATCCAAATGCACCCCCAGATGGCGGTGGTGCAGCAACAGAAGAACTCACTCTTGATACAATGATCGAGAGGCTAAATGTTATTCGTGGTGGTAAGTCGTTCACGGATCCAGAAATTTATGGTCAGTTGACATCTTACTTTAAGACAATACAGCCAGAACAAAAATCTACAATAGACATGTTCCTTCAGTCAGTGTCTAAGGTAATGATCGACGTTCGCCAAAACGCGAGCGAACAAGTCCCTGAAGACCCAACTCAACCACCTCCAGCAGCCCCAGGAAACGCAGGACAGCCACCAATTGCCCCACAAGCAACGCCAGCACCAGCAGGCGCCGTAGGCAGTGCAGCGCCACCTCAAGTTTAAGCTTGACTTTCTTTTTCTTGGGTGCTATTTTCGTAGCTCGAAGACTTATGACACCCAAGAAAAAGAAGAAAATGGACAAACCTGTTAATTTTGAACCGGGCGATGTAGTTGTGAGCGCTGCAAAGAAAAAAGGACAAGACTTTATTGCAGGTTTTCCTGCAAGGATAGGAGATCAAACAGTCTCTATAAAAGACGGCATTCTGCTAAACATTATAGGATTTAGATCTTTTTCTCCAGGCTCAGAATCTTATATTATTGAGATTGTTACAGGAGAAAATGCCAGTGACTTGATTTACGTGTCAACGGCAAATACGGAGCTAATGGAGCTGGTTCCAACCAAACGCAGACTAAGATAAACCCATATTTATATGGGTTTTTGTTTGACTTTTGTACGCAAGTTAAATGGCACTTCTACAGGCACCTGCTAAAGTATCTGTATGCGAATGAACACCTTTAACAACTAGTCAATGGACATACAATGATTTTTCCAATTATTATTATTTGCGCTCTCATGTTCTTTCCTCTTGTATTTCTTGGCGCGTGGTTTGGTGGTGACGCTGGCGCTCAAGCGGTAGCCAACTTCCTTGTTCTTGTTAGTATCTGCATTATTTGCGCCATCCCTATTTCCTTCTACCTCTTTCTGAAGTCTCTGTGACATCGGTTCTTAAAACACCTATTAAAGTAGGAACGTGCTTTGGTGTTCCAAGGAAAAAAGGCATAGACATGATGCTCATCATTTCTATTTCTGATCCTCAGAATGCAAGAGGTAATTTCTCCGTGCGTTATGCTTATTTTAGTTCTGGCAAAGTCACTATTATGACGGCAATGTTTAACACTTACCATTGCCCTGACGGAAAGGCATCAATTTGTAATTTGTGGCCCAACGATAAGATAGTTTTGCTATGAATACTATTCTTTCCACACCTATTAAAGTAGGAATGTGCTTTGGTATACCAAGGAAAAAGGGTATAGAAATGGTTCTCATCATTTCCATTTCTGCTGCTCCTGGTAGTACATCTGTGCGTTATGCCTATTTTTGTTCTGACAAGTTCGAAATTCAACAAAGATATTATCATACAAGTGCTTTAATAATAAAAGATATTTGGGATCAAGAAAAAGTGATTCTACTATGACACCACCTATTTTTACTATGACGCCTATTCTTTATACACCTATTAAAGTAGGAATGTGCTTTGGAATACCAGAAAACGAAGGAATAAAGATGGTTCTCATCATTTCTTATATTCCTGGTGAAATGTTTGTGTGTTATGCCTATTTTTGTTCTGGCAAGGTCTCTGTTCATAAGGAAAAAATTCGCCAGAATAATGATTCTGGCGAAACAGTACGAATTTGCCACGTATGGGATCACGGCAAAGTGATTCTACTATGACATCTGTTCATTCTACACCTATTCTTAATACACCTATTGAAGTAGGAATGTGCTTTGGTTCGCCACATAGAAATGGAATAAAGATGGTTCTCATCATTTCCACTTCTATTCCCGATGGTGACAGCGAAGTCATCGTACACTACGTTTATTTCAGTTGTGGTAAGGTCTCTGTTCATAAGAGAGATTTTAGTGTTAAACGTTATGTCGATGGCAAAGTAAAAATTGGTACTTTGTGGAGTGACCCAAAAATGGTTCTGCTATGAATACAATTTTTTCAACACCTATTAAAGTAGGAATGTGTTTTGGCATACCATATAAAAAAGGTATAGAAATGGTTCTCATCATTTCTATTTCTACTGTTTCTGGTGTTACATCTGTGCATTATGCTTATTTTAGCTCTGGCAAGTTCGAAATTCGAAAAACACATTATTATACAGGTGCTTTAATAATAAAAGATATTTGGGATCAAGAAAAAGTGATTCTACTATGACACCACCTATTCTTTCTACGCCTATTCTTTCAACGCCTATTAAAGTAGGAATGTGCTTTGGAATACCACATAATAATGGAATTATTATGGCTCTCATTATCTCCATTTCTACTCCCGATGATAAATGCGATTTCTTCGTGCACTACGCTTATTTTAATTCTGGAAAAGTAAGAATTACAAAGACAACATTTAATACTAAACATTACCCTACTGGTGGAGAAGTGCTAATTAAACATTTATGGAATGGAACACACGTAGTTCTGCTATGAATACTATTCTTTCAACACCTGTTAAAGTAGGAATGTGCTTTGGAGTGCCATATAATGAAGGTATATACATGGTTCTCATCATTTCCATTTCTGCTACTCCTAGTGAAATGTTTGTGCGTTATGCTTATTTTAGTTCTGGTACAGTTGTTATTGAGCGGGGAACGTTTCATACTCAAAATTATCAAGGTAATGAAGTTGTACTAATCCGCCAGTTGTGGGATAACGAGAAGATAGTTCTACTTTGAATACATAGTCTAGTTGCCACTTCCAAGCCCTTGTGTTATAGTCTTCGTTCACCATCCAAAACACTAGCCTTTCAAAAAGAGAAATATATTATGGGATACGCAAAAATCACAAACCTCTACAAGTGCCAAGACATTCAGTTGTTTAGGATGTGTTGGGCCATGGAAAAAATTCATGGTTCATCCGCAAGTATCACGGTATCTATTGATGATTCTGGGGAACTTGTTACGTCTTACCTCACGGGCGGTGCCGGAGAGGCCAACATTAAAGAAATTTTCTCTGCCAGCACTCTTAATGATGTAGCAGTAGTCAAGAATATTCTTACAGAGAATAACGCCAAGAGCGTTACTGTTTTTGGAGAAGTTTACGGTGGTTCCATGCAAAAGCAGTCACACCGATATGGAAACAAACTAAAGTTTGTTGGGTTTGATGTTAAATTCACTTCCTCTGAAAATAAATCCTACTTTGTTGCAGTACCCGAGGCAGATAAGTTTTGCCAGTCTGTCAATCTTGAATTTGTCTACTATGTAGCACTTTCCACTGACACGGCTACACTGAATGCGGAGCGTGATGCTCCAAGTGTGCAGGCGCGTCGTAATGGAGTTGCTGGTGAACATCCACGCGAGGGAATCGTTTGCCGTCCTTTTATTGAAATGCTCGACTCATTCGGAGAACGAGTTGTCTGTAAGCACAAGTGCGACTCAGAGCGTGAGACTACAGCACCTCGTGTCGTTGGGGAGAAGCTTGCCGTGCTTGGAGATGCTCAGGCAATTGCAGAAGAATGGGTGACGGAGACAAGGCTCCAGCACGTGCTGGACAAACTCCCTGCCGGTATTGGACTGTCCAGCACTGTGGACGTCATCAAGGCAATGATTAATGATATTGTTGTTGAAGGGAGTGGGGAATTTATTGACTCTAAGGAAACGAGAAGTGCTTTGAGTAAAAAGACAGTCGAGCTTTTTAAAAAGCGAGTCATCAAAGATGAGTTCCGTAAATAAGAACCTTGTTGTAGGTAAAATTTATTCTGATAACGTAGGTTTATTCCTTGTTATTTCAACTAAAATAGATATTCAAGGAAGATTAATTGTAAAATATTTTGACTTTCAAGAAGTAGGAAGTATCGCTTTCACAGAAGAGGATATAGAGAATTGTAAAGAATTAACTACAATTAAAGTTTAAATTATAATTGCCTTGTAAACAAAGATGAAATATATATCAAAAGAACTAACAGAAAAACTTTTTTCCCTGCCTCTGCCTTGCACGTTTGAAGTAGGTAAAATTTATGTGTGGTTGACAAAGACAAACACACGTTACAATCCTATCGTTATTGATTTATTTACAGAAATCTTTATTGAAGATGGTCTTTATTTTTTCAAGTACGTGAATTTAGGACGAGATGGCGTAGGGCGAATTGAGAGAGGTTCGTTTAATGATCTTAGATACCGTAGACTGGAAGATTTTTCTACCGACCTACTACAAGAACTAACAATTGACATAGCTATCAGCAAAAGAAATAGAATTCTAAGATGATGAACACCGGAACTAAAATTCAAATTGGCGTCGCAACTGCAATCGCCATTCTATCCGTTTCTACTCTCACGTATGCAATTATTATGCATGAAACAGGACAGACGGATGAGCCTGGATTCATGACAGCTTGTTTTAATCAACAAGGTCTCGCCGAGTTTGACCTTGATGTCTGCGAGCATGGTAATCTGCCCACAGGAGAAATAACTTGGGAACCTTCTAATATTCCCCTAACGGTTAGAACTTCTGGACAAGAACCACCATCGAGCCTAATCTACGCTATGGCTCAAATTAACTCGCAGGCAGGTTGCACACTGCTTGTACTGTCAGATGAGTCAGAGGCTGACGTGATTGTCTTTCCAAATACTCCCATGAGCACAGGAGACCACCCAGGCGGCTCTACAATATTTCGCAGAGAAGGCGATACTCAACGCTCCTATATAGATATCTTTGCATCTTCAGCCGGTTCTAATGTCTTGTCGAAAATTTACATGCACGAACTTGGGCATGTGCTAGGACTAGCACACGATCCTTGGCAGGGTTCTATTATGCGACATCAACAGAATAGTTCCGTTGAACTTGTTAGACTTACAGATAATGATAGACAAATTTTAAATGAAAACTACTGTAGGTAAAATTGCATTTAAATTTGATTGAACTTAAAACACCACAAAATAAACAAAATAATGAACATCTTAAAAAACAACGGACAATACACTTTTTTTAATTCTCTTGAGATTGAGAAAACTCTCACGCCAAAAAATTACATATTTAATTATGATAATTTAGGAAACTGTTGGCTTGAAGACGCTGAAGACTTCAAGATTCCATCAAAGGTCTATGATGTAAATTCATCGATGAGAGAGAATGTTATAAAGTCATTTAATGGATATAACAAGAACTTAGGAGTTTTACTAACTGGCAATAAAGGTCAGGGTAAATCACTTAACGCAAAGCTTCTTTGTTTAGAACTCAACATTCCAGTAATTATTGTCAATAAGTCAATTCCAAAGGAAGTTAACTTTGTAAAGTTTTTCAACAACATAAAGCAAAATTACTGTTTCTTTGTTGATGAATTTGAAAAGCTATTTTCTGACAAGGGAATGTCTGAAAGTAAAGCAGATTACCACGAGCAGGATGTATTCTTGTCATTTATGGATGGCGTGCTGACAAATGACCACAAGGTTGTCTTTTTGTTAACAACCAATGAGTCAGTAAATGAATACTTCATCAACAGACCGTCAAGAGTTAAGTTCCTTCAAGAGTATGATGAATTGTCTGAAGACTTATTTGAAATGACCGTTGCTGATAAATTAAACAATAAAAATTTCAGAGAAGACCTTGAGGACAATGTATCTTTAATAAATCTTAACATTGACTTATTAATCTCTATTGTCGAAGACATAAATTTATTTAATAAACCTTTCTCAGAATTTAAAGAAATCTACAACTACAAACTTGAGCAATATAAGTATGAAATGATATTTATTGAGGATAGTGTTGAAAAATTTCAAGGATTTTTCACATCTAAAATTAAAATTAAATCAGATGCAACTCACATTAATAATCAAGATGTAGAGGAGATGCTTAAATACTCAAAAGATGAAATAATATTTAAAAGCTATAATTGGGTGTTCGATAAAAAAGGAATTAACGCGAAGAAGGAGATTTTAATAAAAGTGCTTACTAACCGTAATGTCTTTACTGTTAAAAACAAATATTCATTGTAGAATCAAAAGCGATATCACTTTGAGTCTGGCTACAAATAAATTGCTTTCTTCTTTGCTTATGGTATAGTTTGTCATCGAGTAAGTGTAAGCAAGCAAAGAAAGACAATAAAAATTGACCAGTAAACTACTATTTCTAACAGATCTCCACCTCAACCATCTATCAAACACAAAGAACTCTCTTTTTTTAACGAAGGTGTTGGATGCGTGCAAGATTGCTGGCGCTGGCACAACTGTAGTGATTACTGGTGATATTGCAGAGGCACCTTCTCTCATTCCGTTTATGTCTAAGTGGAGAACTGCTTTGGAGGCAAATAAATTCAACCTCAAGTTCATTTGCGGTAATCATGACTATTATAATGGAAATATTAAAAATAAAAGACTAGATCTTTCAAATGACATGGCAGGCGCTTGGTTGCCCACATGTGGCGTTGTCTCTTTAACTCAGACTACAGCACTTGTTGGTCACGACGGTTGGTATGATGGCTTATATTCAAATTGGTTTGAATCCAGACTTGACATGAATGATTATTATCTTATAGATGAATTAAATTCCATGCTTAAGACAAAAGTACAAAGGTTTGAAAAGCTTCAAGAATTGTCCCAAGAATCTGCTGACTACGTTTATATGGAAGGTTCTTCTGCTCTCAAAACTCACAAAACTTTGTTCATAGCCACGCACGTACCTCCTTTTATGGAGGCAGCCTACTTTAAAGGTAAAATGTCGGACTCGGATTGGTTGCCTCATTTTTCTTCAAAGAGAATGGGAGATGCTATTCTAAATCTTGCAAAAGAGAACCCAAAGTCAGAAATAACTGTCCTGTGCGGTCATACTCACGTAGGCGTCGAGGGTAGCCACATTTGCAATCCTGCTAAGAATGTAGTATGCTACACTGGCTGTGCCGAGTACGGTGCTCCCCGCATCGGCGAAATCTTTACAATTGAGTAAAATATGAAATATTTTCCAGATAAAAGCTTCTATCTTTCAATGTTTTGTTTTATATCGATTGGTTCTGTAGGTATTGGGCTTCTATATAACTCGATGCCTATAGGTATGCTTTATTTCATTTTTTGGTCCTTGCTTTCTCCCATGGTTTATGCGATGGAAGCGGTTCACTATGAAGTAAAAGAAGTAAAAGAAACAAAACAAGTGGATGATTCTTCTGAAACGGTTGAGCCTCAAAATTCAGCAGTTATTACAACAAAGGTGCACTGGTAATGCTAAAGAAATCCGAACTTGATATTAAAGTGTCCGAGACTGTCCTTTTATTTGGAGAGTTAACCAAAGACGATGAAGAAGCTTCAAGGTCTCTTGAGGAAAAGATGGCTCTCTTCATTTCCTTGTTTTATTCAAGGTTCTGTGAAGAATTTTTTGATAAAATTAACATGTCTGATAACATGACTTTCCAAACCTTTATGCGAATTACGGATGAGGAGCAGGCGATGTTTGATAAATACTTGGCGCTTGCCACCGCTGAGGAGAAGGAGTTGGTAGTGCAGTGAAAGAATTTATCATTGACACAAAAAGACTTATTGGTCTACAGGAAGACCAAGCTCACAGACTTATCGTTGTTCTGAATTGGCAGATGTTAGTTGTTGCCAGGGATGGCATTCCTTTTAATAACAGAACTGACAGACGCACAGATCGTGTTTGCGTTGAGATTATTCATGGTAAGGTTACAAAGGCAACCTGTCTTTAAATGTATTTATACTCCCTAAGACCTGGAACCATTACTCTTCCTATTGATGTTCACTTGAAAGAAATAGTACACGTAAACCCCGGAGAGATTTTTCTTTATTTGGAAGGTCATACACACAAAAATAGAATAGCCTACTCGCCCGTTTTGTATCTTTCCTTTAAGAGCGAAGAAGATGGTGAAAATAGCCACACATTTTTTCATCTTCTATTAAGAAGAAAAATGACAATCAGTTCTCACATATACTTTTATAAGTTTGAACTAAGACCAGAAATGGTTACACACAGAAGTGAAAAAAAATGAAAAAACTCGCAGACAGTGCTTCGTTTGGCGCAATAAGGAAGTTTGATATTCACACAGGTATTGACTTTCACTGCAAGGAAGGGACATCAGTCTTTGCGATGCGCGCTGGAACCGTTCGCCAAGAGATTTTTACAGGTCCACGTGCAGGCTCTGCCTGGTGGAATGAGACCTATGCGTTGCTTGTTGAAGATGAAACCGGCGTAACTTTATATGGAGAAATTCTGCCTGAGCGTAAACTGGACTTGAGATTTAATGCAGAACATCCGGTAAGTGTGAAAGTTGGCGATTGCCTTGGAACGGTAATGCGAGTCCTTAAAAAAAACAAAGGTGCACCAACTTCTATGCTACACTTAGAGAGATACACGTCAAACACGAAAACTTCCGTTGTGTGGAACCTAAGAACTCCGCAACCTGAGAATTTGCTAGATCCAACAAAAGAATTCTCAGATCAAGAGCTTGCCATGTTGTTTGAGGATGCTACAATCTTATCTCACCTAATAACCAAGAAAGTAAGAACAAATGAGTAGTGAAGTTAAAATTTATGGTGGAAGCGATGATATCATCGTGTGCGAAGGAAAAGTAAAGGGGTGCGACGAGTTTTACGGAACAAATAACCTTGTGGTGCTACTTCCAAGTGAGGATACTTTCCGTGTTACCTATGGTAATGATGGATTGTGGAGTGTGGTACACGAAAAGAATTCGGGAAAGCTTGAAGTGACTATTGTGCCTGCGCCACCAGACGATGACGACGTGTATACAGCTTTTGGTACAGTCAAAGGCGAAATTGAAAACGTCCAGTTTTGGGAAGCATGGCCACCTAGCGCCTGTGAGCTTGAGAATCGCGCTAAAGATGCGATTGAAGATGGGAAAGTGACGACCAAGCAGTGGCAATCAATTGGAAAAATTTTATTTAATGTTTAGTTGAGTTCACTATGTTGAAGGTCGAACTTCTTATCCGCGATATTGAACGCTACAAAACTTTAGTCAGACAAAGTGACAAAAGCGTCTTTGTCCTTAAGAGACATCTTAAGGAATCGGTTGAATTTTGCATTCAAGAAAAAGAGAAATGGACTAATTTGTTAATCCATCTTTCACATAATGACCCTTTAGGTTCAACGAAACAAAACAAGGCTTACTTGTCAGCCAAGAGACATGTTGAACGTGATGAGGCGGCGCACAAGATTGCAGTTGATTACAATCTTGTGTTAAAAGACCACCTTAGATATTTGCTATCAAAGCAAGATCGTTAGTAGAAAAAGAGAAAATATGAAGAAAATTTTATGTCTTGGCGGAGGAACCATGGTAGATGTGCGTCCACATCTAGCTCTCTGTGCCCCAGCCTTTGGTAAAATAGCGGAGACGATAGCGCTTAAAATCTCACCTCTCGCTAATCCAAAAATATACACCAACCTTGGCGCCGAAGTACAAAAGCAGGCGAGCGATTATTCGATTGTGTGCGGAGCCACACAAATGTCTCGGAAGACCAATTTTTATGGGACAAGAGTTACTGCTATTAATATTGGTCGCACTAACGCAGAAGTCCAAAATTGGATTGAAGAAAACGTTATAAATGACCTTGAAGTTAAGATTGTGTTTTTATCTGTGGCCTTTTGTGACTTTAAAGGAAATGTTGTTGATGATCAAGGTCTAACAAGTTCTGGTAAAGAAGAGCCAAGATTGAAGACTTCCAATGGAAGTGTGTCAATGGTGCTTACTCCAACAGAGAAAGTAGTTGGAAGAATTCGTAAAGACCGCAAGGATATTTTTCTTGTTGCCTTTAAAACCACTTCTGGTGCGACAGAAGACGAAATGTTTGTGGCAGGTCTCGATCTTCTTAAGAAAAACTCGTGCAATCTTGTTGTGGTAAACGATGTACACACGCGCACAAATATGATTGTGACGCCAGAACTTACAAAATATTGCGTCACCAAAGACCGAAGCCAGCTTGTTGACGAGCTTATTGTTATGTCTCTTGGGAGAGCTTCAAATAACTTTACCAGAACCAACCTTGTAACGAATGTAATTGACTTCCATCTTCAACCTTGGAGTCAGTCCCCAAAAGTATTGCAGCGTGTGGTAGACTGGAGCATTGAACAAGGAGCCTACCGAGCTTTTAACAATGTAACCGTTGGTCACTTTGGATACAAAAAAACCAAAGAATTTTTATGGTCTTCGCGAAGAAAGAAAAACTTCAACAATGTGGAAGATAGAGACTTAGTGGGTGTCCATTTTAAGGACAAAGAACAGCAGGCGTATGGTGCTAAGCCATCGGCAGGAGCCAGGTCTCAGTTTATTGTTTTGTCAAAGTTTGATGACCTTGACTGCATTATCCACTTTCATTGTCCGTTGTTACCTACCTCAAAAATCCCCCAGATTAACGCACAGCGCTCGCAAAAGCTATTTGAGTGTGGCAGCCACGAATGCGGAAAGAACACCGCAGACGGCATGGTGAGGGTCAACAAACACTTGGCTGTAGTCATGTTGGACAAGCACGGTCCCAATATTGTTTTCTCGCAAAATGCAAGACCAGAGATGGTTATTAAATTTATTGAAGAAAACTTTGACTTAACCAAAAGAACAGAGTAAACTGTAATACAAATTCTGGGCATACTTATTCTTAGAGAAAGAATAAGGTACAATCAATGGCCTACAAAAGTCTCAAGGAAAAAATCAAGCTTGCGTTAAAGAACAGTGAAAGTCAAAATAAGAAGAGAATTCCTCTTCCATTCAAAATTTTGAATAACATATCTAGTTGTATTTCTCTTGAATATATCTGTTCATTTCCTCCCAATTTTAACCCCGAACATAGAAAGGATTCCTTTATCCTTGAAAATGTCTCGGGGTTTTATCTTGAGGCAACATACAATAAAAAATCAGGTGAATATAACAAAAACTATTATTTGAATCTTGGAGATACCGACATAAAAGAAAGAATTAAAATTACAGTTGATGACCTTGATTTGTTCGATTCTCAAAAAATCAATAAAATATGGGAGAAAAGTTTTAATGAAATTAAACCTGGTACAGCCGTTATAGCAGCACATCCAGAAGTTTTTTTACTAAAAGAGTTTTCTAAAATTTTTGTTGGTGGATTTGAACACACGGATTGGGACGAGATTTTGCTCGAAGGTACACCAGTTCTGGCGTTAGAGAAACAAAAAGTGGAAGATTTCTACTTTATTAAAATTCTTTACAAGGCACAAATTTACTGGGCCTTTGGCGCTCTGTTTCTAGCTGAATACTACACAGGTAGCAAGACGCCGGAAAATCATCACTTCATTTGACTTGCTTAAACAATTCAAGGTGTTCGGGACTCAAGTAGATATAAACTACTTGAGAAGCCCTGTGCCCGTATGACCTGCCAAGTTTAGAAAAAAGAACAAAACATTTAAACCATCTTTTGTTTGGCGTCATTTTGTTTTCTAATATTAACACACCATGAATACAATTGAGATAAACATAGTCAATTTTACCTGATGCTTTAGATGAGAATACTTGCTTCATCTCTGTAACAAGAAATTCTTTCTTGATAAAAGCGTGGAGTTTTTCATCAACTCCAGCAAGTCTTGCATCAAAGTCAACTACCAGCAGAGAAGTAAAAACCTCAATAAATCTTTTTCCAAAGATGTACATTCCTTTAGTTGGAGTATGTATTTTGATTGGTTTTGGACTCGAAGTCATCTATTGTTTAAATAGATTAGAAATCACATCTTATGTGAAACTTGGAATGTTTTTGGTACGGATGCGGTTCCTTCTGAGTTATCAAATGCAAGAGCCGTTAAATGTCCTTTAAAACAACAGCCAGTGTCAATGCCATAGCACAAGGCTCCAGAAGCATTTCTATGTATTTTGACGTCTTTTTTAGACCACACGTGGTGACCATAGATTACGTTTCTCTTGTCAGTGTAGAAATCAGCCCAGAAATAACTGCCAGGCGGCGCTGAAAAATCCTTCTTGTCAAGGTGCGCAGGCACGTGACCATCGTAGAGAAATCGAATATGCATCATCGTGTTGAAAGAATTTTGCTCTGGGATCAAACCCGGCTTAAATCCGGCATGAACTGCAATCATGTTCAGGTCAGGAAATTCAATCATGTGTGGCATTTGAGATATCCACCTAAGATCGGAAGGCGACAACTCTCTGTAAATTTTCATCTTCTCAACAGACTTAAGAAGATTTGGGATTTGATTTCCTGGGTTTGAATTGTGCCAAGCTTCCTTGGCTTGGATATCAAGGTACCTTTGGTCATGGTTACCTCTAATAACCTCTACAGAGTTTTCCTTAGCCCACTTCACTGTTTCAACAGACTTCGGTCCTCTATCGCACAAGTCGCCGAGGATAATAAGTCTGTCAGTATTTGAATTCCACTCGCTGAGTTTTAGCAAGTCTTGCAGTTCGTCAAAGTGACCGTGGATGTCTCCGACGAAGATAGTTCTTTGTTTCATAATAAGGTAATGATAGCAAAAAAAGGACGAAAGTCAACTTGAATGTCAACTTTCGTCCTTTTCTCTTTAGGAACTTATTACTTTCTTTTTTCTCTTTCTTCCCCCCGCCAAATCTCTTCTTCTTCCTCATCTTCGCGGTTGGCATAGCCAGTTGATATCCCCTCAGAAAATTCGTGGTCCGCAATCCAAGGAACTTTCCTTGCCAAAGAAACAAGTTTTTCGATATCTCCCACAATCTCCCGCCAATCTGGCAATGGCTTGGCTAATTCAATATCCCTGCTGTTGTAACCTTTCCACCTGTTCTCGATGGCGTCAGCGACGTTTAGAATATTTACAACGTCGTGGTTTTCCGACATGCTTTCATTTTTCCTTGACATATCTTTTAATACCTTTATCCAACACGCTTAAAGCTGTACTTTGTTCGAATAAAAGAATGAAAATATTTGCCAGAACTTGCCGCTTGACGCAGTTCATAGTCTACGATTTGCGGCACCGCATAGTATTCATAGATTCCACCTTCGTTGAAGGTCAAGGTCAAGGTCTTTTTTTGACTATCATATGAGCTGGTGCTCAAGTTGCTTGATTGAAGTTTTACCGTTCCTTCTATGTCCATTAGATCTGTCATTTTTTTTTACTCTTTCTTACTTCTTGGGGCGATGCTCCAAGAACTTAATGCCGCGTGCTTCTAGTTCAAAAGGGAAGTAAATGTTAGCGATACCAAAACGATTTTTGGTAATCTCACAAATACGCTCCGTAAAGCGACCTGTTGTGTCACGCACGGTTTGGATCGACAAGTGCATGTGTACGTCGATGTCGTGCTTGATAGCCTGGCGCCCTGCCATCTCGCCATCTTTATTAACTTGTCCAACTAGGAACACGATTCCAAAAGTTGACTTAGCCCAACAGGCCAGGATCCTTGTTACGAGAACTTCCATCGTTTGGTGACCAGGAACGCGACCTTGCGCCTTAATCGTGTTTCCCTCTTTGTCTCGGATAGGCAAACCAGTCTTTTCATCCCACATAATATGTGGAAGTTCAAGAGTTTGGAGAGAGTCCGCGAACAAAAATACTTGCTGGTTCGGATGCTCTTCAGCAATCTTATTTACGTGTTCAACCAAATCAAACACGTTCCTGTGACTTGACACGTAGAATCCGTTTTTAATGTGGAGGCGTTTCGATACTTTCGCAAGCTGAATGAGGCTTTCCTCACACATATTATAAATGGCAATGTGCCCAGCCTTAGTGATACAGTCAGCAAGTTGTGCGGCGAGCGTAGACTTACCCGCACCTGGCGTACCAGTGAGCAGGCAAACTGTTGACGGCGTAACGCCATCGCCAGCCATTAGAATATCAACTTTTTCATGCCCCGTGGAGATATTGTGCTTCATCCTTTCTGGGATGGTGATATCCGTCACATTGAGCTTCTGACCGATTTTTACATTATCAATAAGCCAGTCAGCAAAAATTGGCAAGCCAAGCGCTTCGACTTCGACTTCTTCTTTCCTAGAAGACACACCTGGAATGACGATTTCCGTCACATTGAGCTTCATTCCGATTGAGTTGCGAGACTTAAGCTCTTCTACGACTGCCAGCGCATCGAGCTTAGCGAACTCATCCATGTTTGTATCAGACATTTATAATTTACCTTTGGTTTGGTTTGGTTCTGCGCATCTAAGAGATAGATGCGCACTTGGAAGACTATAGTATTACACAGAGGTGCTGTTTGGTCAAGTATACAAGTTAAAGAGTTCTTCCATGATTTCGTCATGGTCTGGCAAGATCATTTTCTTGATAGAATCTAGTAAGTTAGTTTTTTCTGTGTCTAGTCGGACGAAAGACTTAGGTAAGTCTATCGCTGAAAAATTATAAGGAAAAAAAGTAACTTTAAGCATTTCTTGTTGTTCACAACAGAACAAAGAAATCGAGATAAGGTCTGTTGATTGATTCCTAAGTAAATCATTAATCGGAGACACACAAAGAAGCGTTACATATTTTTTTTCAAAAAACTTAGAATTCAAGGTCGTAAGAATTTTCCTGTTTGGCAAGTTTAACTTGTATATCTTACCAACTTTGAAATGAGAGTCAAGCTCAGATGAAAACTTAGTGTAACTTTTCATTTTAGGATAGCAATTTAGCTTTGGTTTACAGGAGAAATTCATGGCTTAATCGATCTCTTTCTTCAAAGTTGACAGAGAGAATATTCTGAAAAACTGTGTCGAATGTTTTTTGATCAAGCCCTACGTATTCAAGTCGCAACTTTTTTTGATGATTAAGTGAAAAAACATCATAACGATAAAGAGTATATCTTTCTAATCTTGCCACTCTTTTTTCTTTTAGAATAAAAACGCAAAATTGCCTAGATTCGTTATCTAAATAATTTTGATCATCGGATAAAAAAATTTTATCCTTGTATTTTTCATAAGAAGATACAAGGTATACTTGATTTACTTTTATTTTTTGGTCCATTTAATGTGTATAGAGTATAGCACAACATTCTATCTGCCGTAGTCATCTTGAAGTCTTATAATATCTTCTTCATTTGAGGGATTATTTTTATTGGTGTGTAACCAGACCTCGGCTACTACAGCCCAATTTTCTAAACCAACTAGTCTATGGCGTTCAAGAGGAGCTATCTCGCAAGAAGATCCACTTGGAAAAATTGTTATCTCGCCCATATTTTCTGTTTCACTGCGGAAAATGCCAACTGGCCCTAAAGCAACGTTCCACAATTCTGCACGTCTTTCATGATATTGCCAAGATATTTTTTTTCCAGGAGCTAGTATCAAAAACTTGGGGCTTAGTTTAAATGTTTTATTATAAATTAATGTTGCAAAGAATTTGTTCGCAAATGTGTCTGCTTGACTTTCGTCTATATTAAAGTAACCACCCCAAGGACGATTTAAGTCTTGGCCTACAATTGTAAAAGAAGATTTAGAAATAAAAGAAGAGACAGCCGTAAAAGCCTCTTCTTGCGTTGATATTAATGTGTCATTAAAAAACATTATGCTAGAGCCTCACATAAAGACTCTAGCACAAGGTAAAACTAAGATCAAGACGAAATTTAAGATCTTCTACGCATACGCTCGTAGTTCGAGGCCAGGTTATTTGCAATAGCTCGCAGCATACCAACCTTTGTCAAAACTATTTCATTTCTAGCAGCAATGTCTGGACTTGTCAAAACATTAGTGCGAATAATCTCCTCGCCGTCATCAGCAAGTTTCTTAGCTCTTTCGATTGTTTCTTCAATGAAAGAATCAAAGTCTTTTTGTAGAGCTACAACTTTTTTACCATCTGGCACAATGGCATTTTTAAGCTCTTCTTTAATCAACATATTAAGCTGTTCTTTTGTAATTTTCATTACGATCCTTTATTCTTTTAAAACTTTGGTTCCCCAAGTGTGTCCGCGTTAAGAATTTCATCTTCCATTTTGGAAAATGTATCTTTATCATTACTCTCCGAGGCAAGTTCAGCTTCAAATTCTTTTATTGCTTCAGTGAGAAGCGCAAGTTCGCTCTTGGCTACTTCAAGCCAATAAATATCTTGCTCAACTCGCATCAACTCTTCACCAATCTTGTTTATTTTGTCAGCCGGAGAACCAGGAAGAACTTGCCCTTCGTACCATCTTCCTTCTTTTACTTCAATTTTTGATTCTTGCAAAGTCTCAATTCCTGCGAGCTTCTTAAGACGGGCAGAAATATAAGCCATTGGGTCTGTTGTAGTTGTCATGTTATTCTTTCTCTTGGAGTGTAATACTCATTGCAATGTCAAGCTGCTCGTAAGCAGCCTCCTTTAAAAAAAGCAGTTTGGTTTGACGGTCTTGAATGGCTCTGTCAATCTCGGCTTTGATTTTGTGGATGGAACCTCCAGAGTTTAACTCATTTACTATTCTATCAGTTAAATCGAGATTGTAGTCCACAGTTACAGCAGCAATAATATCGGAGCCAATCCAGCCCATTTCCTCTACTATTTCATTTAAAGGAGTTTCCGGTTTCATTTTGACTCGTCGTTGCTTGGGAAACCAATAAGTTGCTGAACGGCTGCCATTGCTGCACCTACAAGTTTTGTTTTCATCTCTTCCACAATCTCCAGATATTTCTTCTGAAGGTCCGGCGACAATTCATCTGGATCTCTAAGGTTGAAGGTTTTTAGAATTTCTCGCTCGAAGCTTCGACTAGTTGTGTCCATCATAGCAATGATTTCTCTCTTCGCCATGATTGGATTCTTTCTTGGTCCAATACCACTCGGAGTAAAAGAATTTTCAAGGACAGCCGTTACCATCTCCTTAAGTTCTTTTTTTGACATTTCCACTACTGGCTTTTTTTCCGATGTTTCTTTTTCATCTTCCATATTTTTTACAATGGAGCCAATCATTTCGAGAAGTTTGTTCTTCTCGATTTTAATAGTTGTCATCTTACTCCTCCTCCACCACCGCCAAGGCCAGCTACGACTCTTCGGCGTGGTGCTTGTGCTGTCTGTGCTGGAGCCATTCGTTCAATTCCTTGAACGATTTGACGCGTCATGACATCGAATGCTGACGAAACAACACTTTCAATCATTGCCTCATCTCTTTTGGTCTCTCTGGATAGCTCTTCTACTATTGAACCGACAACTGGTTCTTTAAGGTCCGACAAAATCATTCTAATTGAAATCTCTTCTGGACCTTCATTGATCTGCTTCTTACCACTATAATTGCCCCCCGCCAATTTTTTACTAACGGCTTCACTGACCATCTTTTTTAATTCATCTACTGAAATCTTCATTGTTTGTTATTCTTTCTCTGTTGGGATTTCTTTTTTACTGACCTCAGTAAATTGATCCCTTGTTTGCTTCCATAAAACGTTTAAGAGTAAAGTAACAGTCGTCAATCGCTGTTGCCTTTACTCCTATTTTTCTAAATGAATCTGCTGCTACTTTTAAACTTTGAAGGGCTTCTGTGCAAGCCCTGCGAGCATTTTCCTTCATGGGGTCTTGCTGGGGTGCTGACGATGCTTCAAAATTCTCGCCTAGCTCTTCAAGTTTTTCTTCAACACATTCTTTAATCAACGAGTTGAGTTGATCCTTAGATAACTTCATTTTTTTTAATCCTTTTAGGGAGTTTAGGTTAAACTCCAAAAGTAAATAGAGCTAGTCTTTTTGAAACTTGCTGTAAAATAGGATTTTCTGTATTGAATAAATCGGAAATGGCTTTTGCTGCTTTTTCTGGTTCTGAGAATCCCATTTGTATCAAAGCTTTTACGTGTCTGAGTACCTTTTGAGGATCGGCAGTTTCATTAGCTATTTTCTCAGCAGTGTCAAGAATAACCTGAAGTCGGTCTTGTACAGACTCAGCGTCCTTAAAAGGGTTTGAAGGAGCACTTGGTTCGTCTGGTGGCATTTCCCCGCCCTCTTCTCCACCGTCAGGGTTTTCCATATCTCCACCGCCTCCACCACCACCTCCACCGCCAAAGTTGCTAGAAAAATCTCCCATACCACCAGGCGCACCTCCTTCGCCACCACCCATAGGTGCGTCATCCATGCCAGCATCCATAGGCGGGGCGCCACCGCCACCGCCACCGCCTGCACCAGTTCCACCGCTCGCACCAGCATCTAATCCGCCTGCCTCTGGTGGGCTCAAGGGAGCCTCACCGCCGCCGCTAGGCTCTACAGGATCGGGCGTGGCAGTAGGAGGATCTCCCAGAGCTTCCGTTAAGAGACCAAGGCGTTCTTGGAGAATTAAATCAATTTGTTCGTTAACAAGAGAAATTAGTGTTTCAAGCATAATTTGATTTTTCATTATTCTTTAATTATTCAGAACCTCAACCTTTGTCTTCATACTTATGGTATTGTAGAATTACTGAATGGTTAAGATTTTTAAATCAGGTTCATTTGGCGTTAGAACAAACTTGCAAAAGACTTTAATGTTTTTTGAAATGTCAAAAATGGACCAGGAGACATTAATTGGCTCCAATAAACTCTTTAGAGTTTGTGGTAAGAACCAATTTTCCCTCTTAGTGTTGGGAAATGAGCCTTTTAGGCCAAGTAAGATATTTTGCCCAGAGACAAACAGGTATGTATACAACGTTAGTAATGTACCTTACCGAGAAGTATTGCTTATAGAAAACGAAAAGGGAAGGAAAATTTTCCTTCCCGAGAATGTTTTAAATGACGATAGTTTTTCTTGGTTATAAACCATCGCAGTAATAAATTTTACTAGGAAAAGGTAGAATTAAACTATTTCCCATGAAAGGGATAGTGTTTTTACTATCCAACGTTAATTTGTATTTGTTGACTAACGGTAACGTTTCTCCAGGAGAAACCCTGTCGGAAGAACTTTGAAATCGAACCCACTTAATTTTTTTAGGAGAATGTAAAAAGTTAGAACCAAGTAAACACTCATACCAAATTGTTAAATTATCTTCAAAGTAGTAATCTGTAGCTTCAATTGCAACTTCTTCAGCCTGAGAGAGAATTTTTAACTTTGTTTTGTTATGGGCTTCAAACTCTTCATTTATAATAGAATGATAAAATCCTGTTGCATTAGTTAATCGAGCACCCGGACTCTTATTTGTGTAGAACGGAATAATCTTTCCAGTAAAAAAACCAAAATATTTGTTTTTGGTTTTATCCCTACCAAAATAATCTATATCTGAGGCTGCTTCCATTCTTCGAGACTCGCCCAAGTCAACCAAGCATTGATTTTTGAATGCTGCAATAGCAACTTCAGCGCGATTATACGCTGGCGTTCTTCCAAGATTTACAACATGAACCCTATCATACGAAGACTTTACACGGACTCTTTGTTCTTCTGCGCAAAAAGGGGAAGCAGGGTCAATGCCGCAGTCGAAAGGATATTTTGGTGGTGATGTCATGAAGGTATTCTTTTAGCAATTAAACTTACGTCTTTTGGGTCACACCAAGTAATCAATCCATTTTCATACTGAATCTCAATCAAGGTGCCTTTGTGTCCCGAAGGTGCTTCTGTCACCTTCGCCTTGCTATGTTTTGCCACAAGATATTTCAGGGGCTTCATAACAATTTTATCTCCTACTCGAAAGTCAGTCACAAATAGTTCATCAGCTACCAAGAAAGGTTTTTCAATCACTATCTCAGGTAGAGTATTGTTTGATGTCTCTTCCGTTGGTATTTCTTCCGAGAATACTTTTGCGGATAGAGGCAAACCAACTTCCACTGTCTCTTCTCTTTCTTCTCTGACAACCTGGTTAACTTCAGGTTCTCTTGTCTGTAAGTTTTTCTTCTTTAGCTGCTCAATGATAGACTGAGCAGCTAAAATGTTATTTGAACTACTTCCAGAGGTCGGAATCGTCGTCATTATTTTCTTTCATGTCTGAGGTTTCATTTTTATTCAGCTTGCCTTTGATTGGGTCAATCACTCCTGAGATAAAGAATGAGACTACCAAATTGACAAAAGCACAAATAAGGCAGACGGTGAACAACATTGATTTCGTCCAAGAAAAATCAAGGAACGAAAGAACTGTCGCACTTACTGCGAATTCTATGCCTGTTAGTATAAACAGGGCAACTCCAACTCCAAAGAATTGGAACCAAAAGTCTGACGACTTAGTTCTCATGTGCTTTCCAACCTACGTCCAAGAGCCATTAGATCTTCTAAAAATTGACGCTTTTGTATTGCAAGTCTTGAAAAGGCTTCTGGTATTGCGAGATGACCGAAGACTGTTTCGGCGTCTGGTGGGTTAATGTGCGAAATTGGAACCTTGTAAGGTTTCTTTTGCTTTACCTTCTTCTTGGCCTTGGTCTTTTTAGTTGTCTTGTTCTTAGTCATTAGCATTGCCTTTCTTTGTTAGCCTACACTTACTCGATGACAAATTATACCACAAGCAAAGAAGAAAGCAACTTTTTTTTCAGGCTATAGTTAAGAGTTTCAATTTTGTATTGTCTCCTGCCTCATGAAAAATTATATTCATATGATCAAAAGAAAACAACTTTATAGTTTTTTTTCCGTTCGAACAGCGAATAACGTTCATTATCATATAAATGTAACAAAAATTCCACGTACAAATATTGCCAATATTTTCATTGGTTAAATAATTTACGCATGTTTCTTCGAACATTTGCTGATCTTCTTTAGAAATCATTTTCAACATTTTTTGACTCAAGAATGTAGGCATAACCATTACAACGTAAATAATGCCCAATTTTTTTACCATTACCAGATAAGAAATTCCCAAATATTTTTTCGCTTGTAAGGTCGTAAATTAAAAACCAATAATCCTGATTTCTAAATTTTCTAATACCCTTTTCTATTACTAGAAATTTTCTTGGGATTATTGGTGTTCCGTCAACCTCCTTCAAAAAAGTAATGATATTTCCAACCCTAATAGATTCAGCGTTAATTTTAATCCAAGTTTCGTTCATTACCAAATATCCCATTCGATGTTTTTATATCTACGTTGAAGAGACTTAATGAGTTTGTCACCTCCGACAGACACTGTTGATACAGAGACTATGACCGGAGAATACTCTCTGATGACCTCTTCCCACAGAAAGGTTGCAATGCCTCTGCCTCTGTACTGAGAGCCTACAACGGTTATTTTAGAGCGTAAGATCCTTGTTGCTGGATCAAAGAGAAAGTTTATCACTCCTATGGTTGAAGTGCTATTGATCATTTCATCAACAGCTTCAGCGCAAATAACTTTGTTAATGTTTTCTGGTGTGAAGACTACCTTCACAATTTTACCCAAGTGTGGTTATGAATGTTAATTACTAAATAACGCTCGTTAAATGAAGTTTTATCTCTAAGCCTATCAAGTCTTACCTTAACCCCTTTTAGTGAAGTTAAAGGAAAACCTTCCAAGGGGTAGCTATGATGCAGTATTTGTTCGTGAATTTTAATAACTAAAAATAATACTGTATTATCTGATATGTGATAAATGATATCACCAGTTTGAAATTTTATTAATTTCATATATTCTCCGAGACATATATTCTTTCAAGGGCAGTAAAAGAAAACCATGAAAATGTCTTGTTTTTTGTTTTTTAAAGTCAAAACAAAAAATACTGCGATACCCCGAGTCCTCTAAAACTAGAACAAGTTGGTGAACTACCCACCCACGTAAAAACGATGGGTGGGTTTTACGCTACGTCTGATAATAAAACCCAAGGAACCTAAAATTCCTTGGGTTTTATATTTTTAAGCTCAGGCGTTGCGGAACTTGCCCTTGTTTTTCTTCATTTGTGTCACCAAGTCACCGGGCCTGGTGATCGAGACGGTGCCTGTTGGTGTAATAACCCATAGCACTTTAGCGCCCGTGATTGCTGGCATGACGTCTGCATAACCATCCGTGAGGATAATCACGCCTGACCACTTGCCTTTATTTTCTGGACGGTTGCAATACTGAGAGACTGCCGCAAAGTCTGTTCCACCGCATCGAGTACGGTGCGCAGGATATGGTTGATTCTTTTTCCACGTTGTCTTTGACTTTTCGTCAACCTCAGTGTCAAAGTGGAAAACGTCGATTGTCGTTTCCTTGGCCAAACCCTCAAGTTCCGTGAACAACATGCAAATGTCCTCATCGCTCATTGACCCAGATTGATCAATAAAACAAGCAAAGTTTGCATAAGTCTTGCGCCTTGCACCGGGCATCTTATACGGCATTCTTTTATTGATTTTCATAATGCTTGACGCTCGGTCAGTCGAGCGACAACGACCAATAAAGTTCTTGATTACTGATCGCCAGTCGATCTCACGGTTCAGAAGAAGTCGAAGCCTATCTTGGATTTCTTGAGGAATATTACCCCAAGAGTTTGCTTCGTTCGTGGCATGTCGCACAGCCTTTTCTAGCAAATCCCGCATTTTCTCATTCAGTGCTTCTTCAACTTCCTTGGGAATATCTCCCCAACCTGAATGGTCGTCAAGGGTTGACAAACCTCCGGTCTGATCTTCTCCATCTCCCGAATCTTCCCCTTGTCGCTTGTCAATAATCTCGCGCATTGATTCCATGTAGAAATCACTTGCTTGCAGCGCGGGTGCTTGTGCAATAAAATCGCACAAATCCTTGTCGCCCGCATCAACCATTTTACCCGTCTTCTTGTCCAACTTCGTTGGTCTCTTGCCTGGCAAGAGACAAAAATCCGGTAGATTGTTGGCACCGATAATGCTGTTGATTGCAAGATCGGTTGCGACGTTCCAAAGCTGGTGGAGACGCGGATCCGCCATCGTACGACTCGTGATGTGTTGAAAAATCATGTGATAAAGTTCGTGAACAATCACTCCCTCGCGATGTTCCTTTGTCAAGGAGCGGAAGAAATTTGGGTTATATCCCAGCGTGAGGTCGTACTCATTGCCGACCTTTCGAGCACCCATATAGGCAGTTGGTGCGCCCTCATCTGCGACCTTGCTGATCGCCATTGAAATAACCCCCAGGAAGGGGTTTGACGTGTAGACGCCGACAAAGGAGTCAGAAAATTCTGACGACTGGTATACGGCACCCTTGCCCATTTTACCATCGAACTTTTCATTGTTCGTGGAAGTAGGCTTTGACTTTTCGACTTGTTCAGTTTGTGGTGGTTGTGGTTTGGTCATGTTTGAATCTTAGCAGAGACTTGAAGCGAGTCAAGTACGTGTGTGTGTGTTGAAGGTTGGTTGTTAGTAGACTGGTGAACCGAAGAAACACAAAGGTAGCAGCACTGCACTCTAACTGCAATGACAAAGTTAATTTGAGAGTCAGATTGAAGTTAGTGGAGGATAACCTACTATAGAGAGAGCATACAGAAGAGATAGTAGAGAGAAGAACTTGTTTTCTGTCCTTGGATGGTGACATGTGACTTTAGGTCGTTCAGGCTTGCACACTAGGCGCGGACCTGATAGATTCAGTCTTCACACGCACACATAGACCTCAAATCTTAATTCAACCAACCCAAAGGAAATTATGACTTCTAACCTTGGTCCTATTCGGCAGGACTTTCTAAAAGATACTAAAGCAACTTGGAATGACTACAAGGCAAACCTAGAAGCAACTAAAAAGTTGTCAGTTGCAGAATATACTGAGATTGCTACTGAGATATGTGTCTTTGCTTATGAAAACAGAATTAAAAAGTATTGGACAAAAAGACATGAATACCAGAAAATTGTAGATTTTTGTTTAGATTCGGAAAACACATTTTTTGTTGTTATGTCTTTAAATACGACACTTATGGAGTATAATCAGGAGCTTTTTGAGGCGATTATTCAATCTGGAATTGGCGAACACCTAGTGAAGATAATTAAGGCATCGAAAATTGAAGATTTAAATTCAGAAATGCTTTTGAATATTCCCGAAAAGCCACCGACGGCATTTTCAAAGTATCTTAAAGCCCCTCCTGTCGCGTGGTAAAGAACTATACACTAAACAAGATCAACGCAACTATCAACCCAAAAGAAAATATTATGACGTCAACCCTTGGTGATCTTACGCAGAATTTTTTGAAAGAGCCTACAACAACTTGGGAAGCCTTCAAAACAAGTTTGGAAGTCTCTAAGAAGTTGTCAGTTGCAGAATATACTGAGATTGCTACTGAGATATGTGTCTTTGCTTACGAAAACAGAAAATTGGTTTCTTCTTGGAGAAACAGACATGAATACCAGAAAGCTGTAGATTTCTGTTTAGATTCGGAAAACACATTTTTTGTTATTATGTCTATGCAAGTGACGCTTATAAAGCCTTATGAAGATCTTTTAAATCCGTTTTCTGAAGTAGAAAACGGAATTGGCCCACGCCTAGTGAAGATGATTGAAGCATCGAAAATTGAAGATTTACATTCGGTAGATCTTTTGAATCCTAACCTAACGTTGAGTAGACCTTGACTTCCTAACTACGCCTGCTACAACTAACCAACTGAATCGCTTCAACCAACCCCAGCCAACCGATAAAATATTATGACGTCAACCCTTAGTGATCTTACGCAAGACTTTCTAAAAGACCCCACAGCAACTTGGGAAGCTTTTAAAGCAAGCCTTAAAGTCCTTAAGAAGCAGAATCTAAATCGCTCAGACTACGTTGAGATTAATAATGGTATTGCTGCTTTTATTCGCCAAAATCTAAATAAGGATATTTCCTACTGGAACAATGGGCACGAAAAGCAAAAAATCAACGATGTCATTATTGACAAGGAAAACGACGCAGATACCTGTATCGCCCTTTCCCTTGAGGTACATAATAACTTCCCCTTGTTTCAGTCGTTCGGCAATGACAGTGGCATTTTCCGACGTATAGCACAACTTCTTAGAGTCCATCTTATTCGTTGAATGTGAATAATCTCACGCAAGACTTTCCTAACCAAGTCTGCTACAACTAAGTCAACCCCAACCAACCGATAAAATATCATGACGTCAAACCTTAGTAATCTTACACAGAATAATTCAGGTTATGCATATACTTTTTCCGCTGATGAACTAATTGAAAATTGGACACTTATTAAGTCGTTCCTTACGAAAGGAAATGAAAAGCACATTTCAAAAAAGCAATATGATATTATTGTAAATAATATCATGGCTTGGATTATTAAGAACCCTAGGCACGTACTTAACGACCTTCAGTCAAGAAATCTAGTTAGTATTATTCAAGACTTGCCAGGCGCCCAATTACCAGAAATTATGTCTTGTTTGGCAGAAAACAAACTTTTACTTAGCGAACTAATCCGATGTGCGTCGTTTCGTCACATATCAAATCAATTTCTTATTCAAGACATGGATGTTATTGCAAGTTGGGATACTGACAAGGTTATGTTCGATACTAGTGTTAGTCTAAAATTTATCTCTTCATGTTTTTTCGAGCAAGTCGAAACTCAAGTTATGAAAGATGAAGAATTGATGTATTTTGAAATTAGAAATCTTTTATCCTTTTTAAAGGATCTTCCAAACGATCTCTGTCTTGCCCTTTGGGATAAAATGGTTTTCCATAATATCAAGTGTGTTGAAAAGCTAACAAGACATATTGAGAGTTATATTATTTCTACTCGCAACGCTCAAACCTTGACTTCCTAACCAAGTCTGATATAACCAACTAACTAACTGACCAACCCAAACACTAACTCCAACCAAAAAAAAATATCATGATCTCAACCCTTAGTAAAGCTACGCAAGATTTTCTTGAAGATCCCACAGCAACCTGGGGATCTTTTAAAGCCAGCCTTGAAACCTCTAAAAAGCTGTCAGTCTCAGACTACGTTGAGATTTCTTATCAGGTGTCTGTATTTGCATTCAAAAAAAATGCAGAGCCAATTTCTTATTGGTCAGGAAGGAATGAGCTAGAAAAGATCACAGATCTTCTCCTGGATAGTGAAAATGATCCCGATGTTTCATTTTCACTATTTTCTGCATTGTCAACGACGAACATTGACCTATTCAAATGCTTTTGGAATAAAGTCAGCGTTCACATGGTGAAAATGCTTGAACGAAAAGAAATAGCAGAGATAGACTTCATGAAAGTCAAACCTTGACTTCCTAACCAAGTCTGATACAACTAACCAACCAAGCCGGACTTGAGCCTAACAAGCTCCACCAAAACAAACCAAACCCAAACCCAAACCAAATCTAACCAAGAAAAGAAAAGAAAATAAAAATGTCAAGTCAATGTCAAACCGTCACGATGAGTTCCCTCAAGAAGCTTTTGATGAACATCTCGCCTGAAGTTGTGGTGTCAATCCGAGGGCGTCACGCCGTAGGAAAGTCAGAAGCAGTCGCGCAGTTTGCGCAAGAGATTGGTCTACCCCTTGTTATGCGTCGTCTGTCGCAGATGACCGAAGGAGACATGTTGGGTCTACCAGTCCTAACGGACCCAGCGAAGGGTACTTCCTTCACGCTTTGCGAATGGTTCTTGGAGGGCTGCGATCACCCAGTGGTGCTTTTCCTTGACGAGCGCAACAGGGCGCTAGATCAGGTCAAGCAGAGCATTTTCGAGGTGTGCGACAGCAGGCAACTCTATGGTCGCAAGCTTCACCCAGGGACATACGTTGTCATCGCTGAGAACGTCGGTGATTCGTACCAGGTGCAAGCCTGCGACCCTGCCGAGGTTTCCCGAACGGTGACAGTGGAGTTGGAGCCATCGATGGATGAATGGCTCAAGTACGCAGAAGGCAAGTGCAACGTCGCAACGATTGAGTTCATTCGTGCGGAGGGGGAGAAAGTTCTTGAATTTAAGTCTGTGAATGGCGCGCATGAGCCAAACAAGAAATACCCGGACCGTAGGGCATGGATGAAACTTGATGCCGAACTGAATCGCCCAAGGAAGAGTCTCGAAAACGAGAACATGTTCGACAAGGGAGATCCTCTCGATATTTCCATCATGGCCTGCGCTTTCGTGGGAGTCGAGGCTGGCACCAAGTATGCCAGGTTCTTGAAGGACCGCGAGAAGCAGGTAAGTGCAAAAGATATCCTTGCGGATTGGCCAAAGGCCAAGGCAAGATTGTCCAAAAACGGAAAAGAAGACATCTCGAATGAGGTCTACGTCGAGTTGGGAAATAAGATGAAAGATCATTTCAGCGGCACCACGGGGGCGAAGAAGAAGCTCACGCCAAAGCCAATCGAAAACATCGTAGCTTTTCTACTTGACATGCCCGCAGAACCTGCTGTGGTTTTCTACAGCGTCATCGCTGACACAAACTTGGAGCTTATGCAACAGATTTGTCTCGCTACTGGACCTTACATGGCTGGGCTTATCGGCGGACAGGAAGCCCGCAAGGCGGCAGCCGAACTAGCTGAGGCTGAGGCTGCAAAGACTGCTAAGCCTGCTAAGAAGTGATAAAGTGAGAAGTTAATCTTCTCACCCTTCAACAGAACAAAACTCGCAACCAATTTTCTAAGATAGGTTGCGAGTTTTGTTTCTTTTAGTATCTTAATAAATTTAACTAAGGAACTCACACACACATGACCACACCATCAGAGCGATCGACACCGACACCATTTCAATACACATCTGACAAAATTTCAACAATCATGGAAAAATTTAGTCCTACTCTGAGGAAAAACATTATTTTCTCAGCTATTGGTATGGACAAAAATAAGTTTCTTAATTCCCTAGAAGTGTCTATTTTGGTTTTTTCCATTGAGGAAATCGACAATTACCATTTTAAAGATATGTCAAGTAAAAAGTCAAGGTCAGTTATTATGTTGTCTTCAGACTTTGATAAGGAGATCCGTGCTTTGACCGAAAGAGATACAAAGAAAGAAGAAGAAAATATTTTAAATGACATAAAGAGCTTTTTTTCAAAAAAAGCAGTATGACTTGTTTCTTGTAGTACCGTGCTTCTATTTATCTTTGGGTAAGCAAAGATAATGGGGGCACAGAAATATGGTCACACAGCCAAAAAAAATAACATCTGTAGGTTTAGGCCAGCATCGGTCGCCAAGAACACCATTTTCGCAGGCTCACAAGTTTCTCTACGACCTTGAAAACGAAGCAACCTTCACTGCTATACTCGAAGTATCTCAACAGCTTATAGAGGCTTGCACGCACGTTGGAGGAGTTTTCTGTTTTGGTTGTGACTTATGGGACGAAACTGGATTATCGTGGGAAATGGTATCTGACCTTAACCCCGAAGGTAACCAAGCTTTTTTTTGGTTTTGTGGAGCCTGCGAACTCTCCCACCACAATAAAGATTCGAAAGAGCTGAATGACTCAGATGAATTTAATCAGAAGAGAGAAGAAGAAATGTCTCAAGAAGATAAAAAAGCAACAGTAAATTTTAAAAAAGATAAAAAAGAAAAAGAAGAGACAGACTTTTCAAATGTTGACTTGGAAGTCAACATTTCAACTCCAACCCCAAATGTTCCTTTAAAGACAACACATGAAAAGTCTGCCAAATATAACATTACGTCAAATGATGAAAATATAGCCAACTTAACTGACACGCCATTTAAAAAACCAAAGAACAAATAACCTGCAAATGCATCCCCTTGACCTATGAGGGATGCAGCACTACACTAGTCTTAGGCGTGGCTAGCCACGCAATCAAACAAATAAAATAGGTCAAAATGCATAATAAAAATAATTCTAAGTCACCAGGTGCAATTATTGGTATTGCAACTGCAAACAATGTTCTAAGAAATGCTGGCATCAGAACATTTCCTACGAATGAAGCACCCCAAGAACGTCCTCTGTGGAAAGACTTGCTGTTGGTCACCGTGCCTACATTTATTGGTAGCGTTGTACCGATTATTGTAGCTCACTTTCTAGCCCCAGATGAGCCTCACCCCAACCAGAACGTAAATTACCAGTTTATGCAACCAGGGCACTCTCATACGCCTATCCCACAACCGCCAGCACAACCGCCGCAACCACCACAAGCGCCACCTGGGCACCTTGAACCAAAGCCAGAAAGCTTTGGTCAGTTTGCAGCACGTCACAAAACCTTGAAGGGAACGAGCGCTTGAGCGATTATCCTACTCAGACTCTGTTTATTCCGAATGTTGGAACAAAGTTTTCTCTTAGCGAACCTTGGACAACAATTGTTGGAGGGAAAAGTCTTTCAAGGAAGTTCGTAACAACCTTCACTGAAATTCCATTTGATAGCGTTGTAAGTCAGAATTTTGGTTCTGAATGTCAAGGTATAAAAGTCACCTTTGACGCAGGCACAATGTTCGAAGTCTCCAAGTACAACATGGATGAACCACTAAAGGGTAAAATCTTACTTAAGATAACTTGGACACCACTGAAGCCAAAACAGAATGCAATCATTTATTCCCTTTGGGTTTCAGTGACCGACTTCAATCCTCAAGTGAAAGTTTTTAAGAAAACTGGTGTGCCTTCTTGTGATGTTTTTCAAATGGAGGCAGGTGAAATTCTGAAACTATCAGAGTTAGATGACTTTTATAAGAGGAGCGTCTATGTGGAAAGTGATGAATTCTCAGGCTTGATGGGTTTGACTCGTTATTCCTCGTACAGTGAATATGGCTTAGTTACGATTATAAACTTTGTTATTAATAATAAAACACTGACTGCTTGCTTTCCAAAAGATTCAATCACTGACATGTATATTGAAAACATTGAATTCTCTGAACATTCTCCCATTGAAACAACACGGAAGCTAAAAAAGTTAAAATTAACAATTAGAAAACCAAAAATTTAACCAAGAAAGAACAGGCTTTAGTCATGTCAAAATATAAAAATAATTTAACAGAAGATAAATTTATTTTTATGACAAGAGTTAACGTTCATACTTACACCCTTTGCGAAGACACATCGTATACGTCAGGTAAGTCAATTGAAATCTACGTGTCAAACAAAGCTTTAGATCCAAACACGATGTGTTTGTATTTATCTCACTCACTCACACAAATCAAAGGCTATGAAGAAAATTTTTACTACGTGGTTAATCTTTGGTTAACCAAAGAAAAAGAAAAAGTTATAATAGTCTTGTCCAAAAAGTTTAACTTAACAAAATCAATAGAAAAACAAAAACAAGACATGGTAATCCGAGGAAAAAGAGTTTTTGATATACTTTTTGTGCCTCTTTGAAACTTTTTTGTTTGCTTTTTAGACATTTAGATGTATAGTCTTTTGATGGATTTAAATCCAAAGAGAGATAAGGTACACTTAAATGTCTATTAACGTTTCAATTAAAGAATCTTCTTCGGAAGAAGAAATTCAAACTTTTACAGAACTTTCAAAAGAAATTCAAGATAAGTTCGCAGTTTTGGATACCAACGTATCCACAGTCAGCGATAAAAGTCAAATGATGTTTGACGAATACTATAAGACAAAAAACAAGTCCTTAAGGGAAAGACTTGTGTTATTAAATCAACCTCTTGTTAATTTTATTATTTCAAAATATTACAACAACAGTTCAATTTCTGAACTCAAGGATGATTTAATACAAGAAGATAACATGGGTTTAATGAGCGCTGTTGATGGATTCGATCCTACTCTTGGGTATAAGTTTTCAACTTATGGAGCGTGGTGGATTAGGCAGACGATTAATAGCTACCTATCAAACGTAGAGCCAGGCATCAAGGTACCTGCACACATTAGGAGCGCCCAGAACAGGCTTGTGAAGCACTTAAAAATCGAAGGCAAGACTGTTTCAGACATCATTTGCAGCAATGACCCAGATGTGACAAACCGAGAAATCCCTGGCTTTACCAAAAAAATGATTTCTTCTATCACAAGTGCTTATAATGCAAAATTTATTCACTCACTTGAGCAGGAGAATGATTCTGACTCCGATTCAAATAATCACTCATCAAAACAAAATCTTTTCGACAAGGGAGATTCTTCGGAAGTTTTAATATCGAAAAAAGAAGTCACAAACATGATGACCAAGGCTTTAAAGACTCTAACGCCAGAGGAGAAACTTATTTTACTCATTAGGTTCGACGTTATTTCATCCGAAGATGCGGTAAAGCATAGCGAAAACTTCATTAAACCAAAAAAGAAATCACTTAAAATAAAAGAAGAAAAAGAGGTCAAGTCATGAAAAAGGGAGATCGTGGAACAACTTACTTAGTAATTGAAAATGGCGTTCAGTTTAGAACGATCGCAAAGGTAATGAGCGGTGTTGGTTACAAAATGAACCACGCTACCGCGCGAACCAAGTGTACTTATGCGGTTAGAAAGTTACTTAATGCTTTCTTGCATGAAGCACAAAAAGCAAACACTGGTGAGTTTCCAGTGACGATTGATCAGTTAATGCTTAATAAAGAAGTTCATAACACATTGCCAGAACTTCTTTACGCAGCCTTCGGTCAGGAACTTAAACAGATGAAAGAAAATAAATAAACATGACAAAACATATACTTGATTTAGCAAACGTTCTTGCGCGTAGAAGAATGTCGGTTGAGAGATTCTTAGAAAATGAAGACATTACCACGCTTTCTCAGCTTGATGCCTGGTTGATTTTAAAGGTCGGCGACTTTTTTGTCTCGGCAAAGCTTTTAGAAGAGCTTGAGGAAACTCTTAGAATTACCGTGGTAGCTCCTCCTACCCCACCCACCCCCCTAACCAAAGATAGTCTTGTTGGACCAGCCTCCGACTACGACAGAGGCGTACACGTGGTTTCTTTAAAGGCAGACCCAGTAAGTGATGATGATGTTCCTGTAGGGGAAAAGGAAAATATGGAAGAGAAGACACCTAAGCCAAAAAAACAAAAAACACCACCACTTGAATAATAACTCATAGCTCTTTACGGATGCCTCGCAAAGAGTTATACTGAGAGAACGATAGAATAGAGGGAGGAAAACTTCATTTCCTCCCTTCTAAAATTAAATTAACAAGGTAAAAATACAAATGAATATTTATTCCGTTTCTGACGCCCGTAACACAAAGAGCACAAAGAATAACGTAAAGAGCCCCAAAAACAAGGTTGTACGTAAGCCTGCACCGCGTAAGTCTGCAAAGAGCAGACTCTTTTCTGGGCTTGACAAGGTAATTGGCACTTGGGATCTTCGTGTCGCCTCTTCGACAAAAATTGGTGTTCGCGTTTCCTCGCGAGGAACCAAGAAAGGTTCTTTGGTTGAAATGATCTTGCCATCGACCACACCCGATGGTATCCCTTGCACCGTGCGTGTGTCTCTGTCAGGTCGCCAGGCCAGGGCAGTTTTTGAGACGCTTTCCAAGTATCAGGCAAAAGCCTAAAAGGGAAGATAAGGGGAAAGTAAATAATAAATAAGAAAAAGAAGCGTTGCTTAAAAACACGCTTCTTTTTTCTTTTGTTTTCACTCGTCAAAGAAATTTTGTAAAAAAAGGATTATTTATTCAAAAGAAATGTGAGACTTTTCAAAATGAAAAATGATCAAGGCGGGCATCGAGACTTAAGTTGGGTAATAGAGGCCACAAAGATTAAATTAGGTTTAGCGGTAGTTGACTTAATAGGTTCAGCTACATATAAAGCACTTGAAGGCTTTTCCTATCTCGCTCGCAAAAACAGAGTCTTTTATCTTGAAACAAAGTTTGCATCATTAAAGAAAGGTGATATCATTACCTTAATCGAGACTGTGAAGCTGTTTAAGACTTCCAGAAAGGGGCAAGACAACACGCTTGTTGAGTTTGTGGAGGCATCTCCCCCGACATCGTTGCTTGTCTTACGTGTAGCATGGCCAGAGGTGCCATACGACTACGAACTTTTTCAAGAGTCAGCTATGATTGAAGTTCTTTTTAGAAATCAAATATGGATTTTGTATCTTTCGCAGAGTGCTGTGTTTGAAAGAATTCCATTCAAAAAAATGTGCTAAAAAAAAATTAGTAATCTGTTTCGATGTAGTCTGACATTATGTCTAACCCAGCAATAGCAGCAGTTGCATTATTTGTTCGCCAAGCTTGTAGGTATGTTAGCAGAGTTGTCGTTGCAGGCAAGGAAACGCCTCCTCCATTTGGAAGTGTACCTTCCACCATATCCGTTGTGTTAATTCTCGCAACTCTATATGTGACGTCTGCTGACCCTGGGTGAGTAAAAAGAATTAATTCATAAACATCTGTGTTAATTGTATTAACTGGAAAGTTAACTCCAAGGTTTATCGGAGTTTGAGCTGACGATCCACCATAATATAAAAATAAGTTGGTAGCACCAGAATCATGACCAACTCCAATAGAATTTATTAGTTTTGCTGGATTTACGTTGAGTGGTGCAGCAGCATTATTAGACACTCCCACAAACATTCTGGCGGTTACTACTAACACAGGGTCAGCAATTCCAAATCTAATAACTTTAAAAAATCCCGATGCAACTGTTCCGCCAACTGTCACTTGGAGAAATTGAACACGAGCGCCAGCAAGCGTACCGGCAACTGCTGTAGTATTAAATCCAACTCTTCGCATTCTTTGAAAAAGATTTGCTGTAGCTACGTTTCTGATTGCGACAGTACCAGTTGTTGTGGGGGCTGTGTAGGCGCCCAATGTGGAAAGAGTTGTTGCATTTCCGGGCGGACAAAACATTCCAATTTTATTTGTACCCATGAAAGGTTGTAATATGGTATCCAAGCCAGCGGGACCAATAATCTTTGGAAGAATTCTTCCGCTAACATTTCTGGCATAGAGATTCATCAAACCTGCGGCGGGTGGTGAAGGGTCTGCTATAGCCGTAAACAAAGCTGTAGAGAGCGCAGGCGAAAGATTTCTGTAGGGTAAAGCAGTCCACGCTAGCACCCCATCTCCAATTTTGTAGGCTGTTGTATCGGTCTCTAAACCAAGTTCACCCACAGCTAAAATTGGATTCGCTGTTGTCCAGTTAGCGGCTGTATCTCTTCTAAGTTGAATTTGAGTTGGCATAATTAAGCTGTTCCTCCGTCAATTGCAGGTGGTGAGCCACCATAAACACTGTCTGCTGCACCTCCATCTAGGGTTCCCCCTCCACCACCGTCTATTGTAACATTAACACCTGCTAATGAAGTTAATACACTTGTTATGGCAGAACCAGAAAATTGTACAAAATTAGCTGCTGACGCTACGGTTAAACCGGCAGGATCTCTTATTTCAAGGTTACCTGCTCTGTCACCAATTACTTTTAAACTACCTGACACGTCATATACGGGCATTTATGTAAATATGCCTTGACTTTGTTTTGGTCCTTGTTTTGACGAAAGTTCTTGCAGGCGTTAAGAAAAGAGCTATAACTACTGAGTGATGAGCGGAAAGAAGGTCGAGGGGAAAGAAAACGACCTTCAATCAAAAAGAACTTGCATCACTCCGAAACCCTGCTAAAACTTAGTAACTGAATCGCCCAACCCAACCAACCCCCAACCCCCCAACCCAAAAAGAAAAGAAAAATACCATGACCACGAATAACCTCACGTCCACCCAGGTTTCTAACTCCTTGCGCATCTCCTTCGAGTTCACGCCTTTCGAGTCCCGTCACGCAGAGCGCGGACGCCCACAGACCAATCCTCGCGTTACCCTTCGTTTCGAAGGCTTGGAGGCTCTCATGGCTTCCGGTGTGTCAGAAAAGCAGATTCGTCGCGCTGCTTTCTCTGAGATGCGCCGCCTTCTCGGACTTCCCGCAACTACGGTTGTGGTGAACAAGGGTTCACACCACATCGTCAAGACGCTTGAACGCAGCGTCAACATGACCTTGGTGGTTCGCCCTGGTTGACCTAACCAGGTAGAGGGGGCGAAAGCCCCCTTGCTTCTACAGATAAATTAAAGCCTCTCAAGAGTAAGCATATCTCTTGAGAGGTCTTTTTCTTTTCACATCCATTAAATTCTTTATAGTGGTCTTGTATTGATTTTCAGCAAGGTTGCGCCTAGGACATATTTCGCCAACACGATATTTGTCACTGCAAAATAAAACAAAAACTTTATAACTATTTTTGCGTCTAACTTCCAAAATGAGAAGAATTTCATCATCCCAAAAACCTTTGACAACAACAATGTCTCCTGGCTTAAAAGTCATAGGTTCTCATCCATTAAATTCTTTATGGTAGCCTTGTATTGATTTCTAAGGTTGTACTGATACATGTTTCCAACGCGATCTTTGTCGTTGCAAAATAAAACAAAAACTTTATATAGCTCGTATTTCTTATTTTCAACTTCCAAAACGAGAAGAATTTCATCATACCAATGACCTTTCAAGACAATTATGTCTCCTGGTTTATACATAATAACTTTTTATCTTTTAAGAGACAGATGGTACTATAATTAGCACAGTATGAAATTGTGAAACCAACACGATAATTTCCAAGGGAACTTAAAATAAAAACTTTATATTCCTCGTATTTCCAATTTTCGGCTTTTAAAACGAGAAGAATTTCATCATTAAATTCGTGCCAGATAACATCGCCAGGTTTATATTTCATTTAAATTCTTGTCCTTTAGGAGACAACTACCTTGAACGTAGTATATAAGTGTTTTACCAACACGATGTTTATATTCGGATCTTAAGAAGAAAATTTTATATTTCTTTAATTCCTCGTCTACAAGTTCTAAAACAAGAACTACTTCATAATGAAGTTCCCAGAAAAGAACATCGCCAGGTTTAAAAATCATTTTAACTTCTTGTGCTTTAGGAGACAGATGGCACTATAACCAAGGCAGTATCCATATGTTTGACCAATACGATCTTTAAACTCTGAACTTAAAATAAAAACTTTATATTGTTCGTATTTCTCGTTTTCAAGTTCTAAAACGAGAAAAATTTCGCCATGATAATCTTCCCAGAAAACAACATCGCCAGGTTTAAAAATCATAGTTTCTTGTCCTTCAGGTTGATGAAATTGTTGCCGTCAACCCTGTACATCTGCGTACTGCCAATCCATCCTTGATACTGTGAATTTAAGACAAAAACTAATATATAAGAGAAGTTTGTTTTGGATTGAACTTCCAAAACAAGAAAAACTTCTTTACGATTTCCCTCA
>Ga0105045_10000146_pt1 | contig 42402 bp, 36 predicted proteins | sample MAT02_FD_78089 | JGI IMG/M metagenome (GOLD analysis project Ga0105045, IMG submission 78089) | Freshwater microbial communities from Lake Fryxell liftoff mats and glacier meltwater in Antarctica - MAT-02 (megahit assembly) | ecosystem: Environmental > Aquatic > Freshwater > Ice > Liftoff...
AGTACTGATCTATCTTTAATCCAATCTACGAATTCTAATGATGATGTCTCAACACTTCCAGAATTTGTTGGTGTGAAATCAACTTCAAATCCCAATTTTTCAATCACTTCTTTTGTTTTATTTCCTGCGCAAGCGATTAACATAGAAGAATCTAAATTCTGTTTTTCTAGAAAGAACTGAACACTTCGTGGGCTAGAGAAAAACACGCAGTGGAATGGTTTATCTATTTGAAAATCAACAGATTTAAAACTTAAAAATGATTTGGTAATTAACTGAATAGTTTGCTTTTTGCAAAAATCAGGAAGCCATTCTAGCTCCTCTAAATTTTTGGATATAAAGATGGATTTCAATCTTCATTCTTTTCTTCGTCAACACCTTCTTCATCCTCTTTATCGAGCAAAGTCTCAACAATAATCTCGGCCAATTCAGTTGGATTTTGTAAATCTTCAAATTCAAATTTGTACCAATCAGAACCTTCTTCCCATTCATTTGCATGAGAAACATAGACAGTTCCATCTTTTTGACAATAAACGCCTAATGGAAGTTGACAACCACCCTGAAGCAAGTTCAAAACTTTGCGTTCAACAGCAATTTGTGTTTGTACATTGGAATTATTCAATACTTGCAAAAATTCAAAAAGTTCTGTGTCCTCCGTTCTAGTTTGTAATCCCAAAACGCCTTGTGCTGGAGCAGGAACAAATTCCGTTGGATCTAAAACTTCTACATGAAATTCACTTAAATCAATTTCTAATCGGTCTACGCCAGCCTTTGCAAGCATAATTGCATCGTAATTTCCTGTTCTCAGTTTTTCTATCCGAGTTGGTACATTTCCACGTAAATCAGTTAGTTCAACATCAGGACGAAAACGCATAACCTGCGATTTTCTTCTTGCAGAAGATGTTCCAACGACTGCATTGCTTTTCAAATGCCATTTTTGGTCAGAATCAAATGCACTTTTTTTTATTAAAAGCAAATCGGATGGATTTTCGCGGTCAGAAACGCAAGCAACAACCAAACCTTTGGGCGAAGAAGTTTCCAAATCTTTGTGCGAATGAACCGCTAAGTCAATTGATTCATCCAAAAGTGCAGCTTCAATTTCTTTGGTAAAAAATCCTTTCCCTTCCATTTTATCGAAAGATAAATGTTGGATAATATCCCCTTGTGTTTTAATGATTTTTATTTCAACTTTTGCTCCGAGTTTTTCCAATTGATTTTTCACATGATTTGCTTGCCAGAGAGCCAAATCACTTCCTCGTGAACCGATGATAATGCTTTGCATTTTAATGTTTTAATAGAATTTCTTTTGCCATAATCATTGGCATGCTCATGTATTTTTTTTCCATGTAATCAATCACTTTAGCCAAAACTTCTTTCGAGTTCGAATCCAAAGAATCTAAGTCATTCTTGAATACAGTATTTAGAGCCGTGGACTTGATGTCTTTCACTTTTTGTGGCACATCTCTCATTGCAATTTCAATAGCTCTCAAGCGTTGAATTTGTTTGAAATCGAGTAATGATTCCATCAAAATTCCTTCCACGTGCTCAACTTCTTTGCCTCTAACTTTCAAGTTTTCGTTTGAAATCTTTTGAAGCAAATTCACAGAAATATGATTGACTTTATGATTTTCTTTAATCTGAGGGTCTAAATCTTGCGGAATTGCAATATCGATTACAACTTTTTTATCAGTTTCTTCGATGAGCAATTTGGAATATGTTTCAGGCGAAATTAAGTGGTTATCTGTTCCTGTACATGTAATAATCACATCAAAACCTTTGCGATAATTTTCTAATTCCTTCAATGAAAAAGGAGTTCCGTTTAAGTCACTCGCTAGCTTTTCAGCTTTCGAAAACGTTCTGTTGAACACAGCGAAATTCTTAAATCCATGTTTTTTAAGAAAACGACTCATATTCGTATTGGTAACTCCAGCTCCAATAATCAAGAATCGCGCATCGAGTGAAATATTTAATTCTTTTAGTTTATGATATGCCAAAGAAACGACAGAAACGGGCTTGCGTGCAATGTCTGTTTGCGTATAAACTTTTTTCGCTGTTTCAATAGTATGACGCATCAAAACACGAATAAAATCGCCTGTTAGTCCTTTTGCCAATGACGATTGATATCCATTTCTAACCTGCGTAATAATTTCTCGTTCGCCGATTATCATAGAATCGATGGAAGATGCAACTCTCAATACGTGTTCTACAGCATTTAAACCTGCATGCATTTCACTCGCGTGCGCAAACTTGGCAATATCAGTCCTATCCATTTCTGGATAAAGTGATTCGAAAAATGAAATAATAAATTGATAATCAACACTTTTTAGTGTACAAAAAAGAAACTCAACCCGATTACATGTTGAAAGAAACATCAACTCTTTCAAATCTAAATTCAGACGCAATTTCTCTAGGCGCTCCTTTTGCCATTCTTCAGAGATATGCAATTGACCAATGTCGTCAACAGGCAAATTTCGATGAGTAAACGCAATACTATGGAATGTATCCAACATAGTTTTTCTTTTCGGATACAAAATTGCGCATCAAACGTGGGTTTTTTGTCATAAAACTGTCATGAAGCCTAATTTTCCTACTATTTAGAATTGTTTTAAATTAAAATTTAGGGTAGTCAATTTTGATTGCGAAATAAATCGCTTTAATTTTGTGTTCTTTACGTCAATTATACAATCATAAGTTATTGTTTTTTAATTATTTAACTACCCATAACGAAGACTGCGTGCATTTCTTAGCTTTACATTTGTGGTTGATTTATTTTTGCAGAACGAATTATTAATGTGTTTCTTTTACTTTTCTTTTTTCCGCAATTTGGCTTGCCAATTCATTAAGACAAATAAAAACAAACCAGCCTGAATAAAAAGAAAAGAAACACCACGAATTCGCACCACAGGTAATAGAAAAACTCGTTGCCCTAAATCTGGTCATGCACTTCTTTCCTAATCTTGACAGCTTGGGGGTGCAGAATTCCTTTTCACCATTCCTTCGCATATTTGAATTTCCCATTCAAAGCTCAGTCTTCGATTGCGCAGTCGCAATCTATTGTTCTCACGATTCGCCAGCAAAAACCTCAGCTTCCTAGCGGCGTCAGAGATTCTGTGCGCTTCGATTTTACTTGATTCAAGGCAAAATTACTAACACCTCAATTCATTTCATCTCGGAAATTAAACTTGACTGAACACTAAGTCTAAATATTATGACATGAAAAACATACAGCTATCTTGTTAAAGACGCTTTGTATAATTTTAATTCCTCCCATGTAATGGTCTCATCTACTTGTTCTTTTAATTCTGAGAGGGTTGCCGCTTTTTCAATGTTTACAGTTTTTTTCAAATAAGCGATTTTTTCATCGGACAAGAAATGGGTGACTTCGAGCTTTTCTTCCATGATTAATCGCTCAAAATGGCCATAAATTGTTTTGATAGAAAACTGTCTTTTCTTGGCGATTTGTGCAACGCTCATGCCCGTTTCATAGAGTTCAAGGGTTTGGTCGAAGGTAGAAACTTTTACCTCTTTTTTCGCTCTATTAGCTTTCCCTTTTTCTTTTCGAGCATATAAATCATCATCAAATTCTGACTCCACAGCGAACATATCGCCTTTCGTAAGCATTTCATGTTTTATAACGGCAACTTTGGCAAGACGATAGTTTTTTATCTCGTCGTTGATGACAGAATCTCTATTTAAGTCTCGCCCATTTACCGCTGCTTCGAGCATTAAGTTTGCCTTTTTCAAATGAATAATCGTACTGAACAAAGCTTCTTCTAATTCTTCCACTTCTTCGGCATATTGTTTCGTTTTCTTTAGCTTATTCAATTCACCCAATTTTTTCAAGGTTGAAATATAAACAGCTTCCAAATTCGGCATAAAATAATTATTCGCTGCTTGAACTCGTTCATTCAAAAATCCCATATCGATTTGAGTTTGGGAAAACAAATTTTGCATTTGATTTCTAAACTTTCGAGATGGCTCAATACTTGTTTGAATTTTCTGACTTTGCAATGTTACCCAACTCCGATTATTGGCTTTTTCAGATTTTGAAGGTTGGTAATTGTAAGTCGCTTCATGTGTGCTCCATTTTTGACTCAAATCCAACCAATCAAATGCTTTTGATAAAGTTTCGTGCAAGAAATGATTCGTTGCGGCAGTCAATAGCATGGGCAATTTATCCATATATTGACTTTGCGTTGAATATTGAATAATTTTCTCATCATTACTCAAGCCATTCATTCGAATCGGAGTTAGCAAAACCAATCCATCCAAAGTTCTCAACCGCGACAATGCAACATACGCTTGTCCTGGCGCGAACACTTGAGAAACATCTAAAACAGCTTTGTCGAAGGTTAGTCCTTGACTTTTATGAACGGTAATAGCCCAAGCTAATTTTAACGGATAATGCACAAAAGTTCCAACCGTTTCTTCTTCGATTTCACCGTTTGAAGCATTTGTTGTGTATTTAATATTTTCCCATTCGTACGTAGGAACAGAAATCACTTTTTTATCCTCGACGCATTGCACGATAATTTCTTCTGAACCCAAGGAAGTTACAATTCCCATTTTTCCATTATAGAATTGTTTCTCGAAATTGAGATCATTCTTGATGAACATAACTTGTGCTCCAACTTTCAATTCTAAAGTAGCATCTAGTGGAAATAAATGTGGCGGAAAATCGCCTTCAACTTCAGCTTCGTATTTTATCGATTTTGCATTCAAAACACTCAAAGCATTGCCATTCATATCGTCCGCATTGCGGTTATGCGTTGTGAGCGTAATGTAACCCTCGTGTTTTGTTGGATCAAAACCTGGTTGAACATGCTTGTTTAGCATTTGAACATCTGGTTCAGTCAAACGATTGTTTCGCAAATTGTTCAAGACTGCAATAAAATCATCATTTTGTTGTCGGTAAATTTTGCTCAATTCAATATACAAAGGTGGTTTTTCGAGCATTACTTTTGCATTGAAAAAATGAATTCCGTCATAATAATTTCGCAAAGCATTCCATTCTCCAGGTTTAATCACAGGAGGTAATTGAAACAAATCGCCGATAAATAAAACTTGTACGCCACCATACGGTTCGTTCGTGCTTCGGACATTTCTGAGCGACCAATCAATTGCGTCGAGCACATCTGCACGCAACATACTCACCTCATCAATGATTAACAATTCAAGCGAATTAAGCATTTGCTTTCGTTGTTTATTCATTCGGAAATGACGCAATAAGGTTTTTTTCGATTCAATTTTCACGGAGCCATCAACATGCTGGCCTTCAACAAAATCTGGCACAAATGCAGAAAATGGCAATTGGAAAAAAGAATGAATCGTTACGCCTCCAGCATTTAAGGCAGCAATTCCAGTTGGTGCAACAATGACCGTTTGTTTGTAGGTTGATTGCACAATATGGCGCAAAAAAGTAGTTTTTCCAGTTCCTGCTTTGCCCGTTAAAAAAATGGGTTGATTCGTTTGATTAATAAATTTTTCGGCAAATTCACTTGGTTCATTCATAGGTTAATGTTTTCAAAAATTTACCTTAAGTTATGTAAAAATATGATTTGAACGCAAGAAAAAATAAAAAAAAGACATGAAATAAAAGTACATTAAGATTTTAAGACTAAAAAGCAAGAGACACTGGAAGAAAGTCTTGATGTATGGAAGACTTAAAATCTTAATATCTAAAACTCAGCATTCATTGGTGTTCTAGGAAAAGGAATTACGTCGCGAATATTTGTCATACCAGTAACGAACATAATCATGCGCTCAAATCCCAATCCAAAACCCGCATGCGGAATTGTACCAAAACGGCGCGTGTCCAAATACCAATCCAATTCTTCTTCGTGAATATTGAAATCGGCCATTTTTTTCTTCAGAACATCCAAACGTTCTTCACGTTGCGAACCCCCAACAATTTCACCAATTCCGGGGAACAAAACATCCATCGCTGCAACCGTTTTTCCATCATCATTTTGACGCATATAGAACGCTTTAATTTCCGCTGGATAATCTGTTAAAATTACTGGACATTTAAATTCCTTTTCTACCAAATAGCGCTCATGTTCACTTTGCAAATCAATTCCCCAAGAAACATCATATTTGAATTTCTTCTTTTTGTAATGACTTGAATTTCTTAAAATATCAATCGCTTCTGTATAGGTCAAGCGTTTAAATTCATTTGAAATAACAAATTGCATTCGTTCGATAAGCGATAACTCATCGCGTTCGTTTTGTGGCTTCAGTTTTTGCTCGTTCAAATCACGTTCATTCAAAAACGCTAAATCATCCGCACAATTTTTCATGACGTACGAACACAAAAATTTCAAGAAATCCTCTGTCAAATTCATGTTGTCTGTCAAATCATTGAATGCAACTTCAGGCTCAATCATCCAAAATTCTGCCAAGTGGCGAGAAGTATTTGAATTTTCAGCTCTAAAAGTTGGTCCAAAAGTATAAACTTGACCTAATGCCGTTGCTGCTAATTCCGCTTCCAATTGACCCGAAACAGTTAAGTTCACAGATTTCCCAAAAAAATCCTCCTTAAAATTAACGGTTCCATCATCATTTAAAGGCGGTTTGATTGGATCTAAATTCGTTACACGAAACATTTCGCCAGCACCTTCTGCATCTGACCCCGTAATAATTGGGGAATGCAAGTAAAAATAGCCACGATCATTAAAATAGTTATGAATTGCGTACGCCACAGCATGACGAATTCTAAAAACTGCTCCAAAAACGTTAGTTCTAAAACGCAAATGTGCTTGTTCACGTAAAAACTCCAAAGAGTGTTTTTTTGGTTGCATCACCGTCTTTTGCACCTCATCAGGATTTGCTTCACCAATAATTTCGATAACTGAAACTTTTAATTCCACCGCTTGTCCTGCTCCTTGAGATTCAACCAAAATACCAGTTAAACCTATAGCCGCCGCAGTTGAAATTTTTTTTAAAACAGCTTCATCAAAATCATCAAAATCAACAACAGCCTGAAGAGAATGTATCGTTGAGCCATCATTTAATTGAATAAAACGATTGCTGCGAAAAGCACGCACCCAACCTTTTACAACAAACTCTGTTCCTACTTTTGGATCACGAATAATATCAACGATTCTAGTTCTTTTCATGGATTATTTCAATTTAGCGGACAAAGATAAGGTTTAAAACCTGAGAAAGGCTCAAAATTTGGCTCAGAATTTACGATAAATAGGAAACGTAATTTTGAACATAACTTTACTTCAAACCAGACAGATTTAGCTCTCTATTATTCTGTAAAAAGGATAAAGCGCATCTGATGCAATGTTTAAGAAAAACCCTAAAAAATCAGAAATATTTATTTTTAGGGTTTACCCTGACAAATGATAAAGCTAAAAATTCTAAATTTGATAAATCCAAAAACATAGAAAATGAAAAATTTATATACCATTTGTTCAATTTTTTTAAGCTGTAACTTAAATGTTTTGGCGCAACCAACGATTACTTCTGCTCAGTTAAATCCAGTAATTGGAGAATCAATTTCGGTTGTACAAACTAATTGGATTTCTCCAGGTTCAGGCGGCCCCAATTTAACTTGGAACTTTAGTTCACTTATTAGTAGTCAAACTGGAACATTGACAATCTCTGGAGCAAGCGCTTCCTTTCCAGGCACAAATCAAACCCAAGAAATGGTCATGTCCGATGGTTCAATTATGCGTAATTACTCAGAAGTAATCGCAACAGGACAATTTTTACATGGCTTTGATTTTTCTATTTCTGGTTCAAGTCTTACCTATAATTACAGCAACACAGAAAAAATGTTACAATTTCCTTTGAGTATAAGTACAACCTTTACAGACGCATACAGTGGCACTTTCTCTTTGGCAGGAATTCCTGGAACACGAACTGGGAACGTTTCGTTCAGTGTTGATGGATACGGAACAATAACTACTCCGTCGGGAACATATTCTAATGTTTTAAGAGTCAGATTCGAAAACACAAATACAGACGTTTCTGCTATAGGAACTAACACCGCCTCTCAAATAACATACCTTTGGTACAAAGCAGGAATTCACTATCCTATTCTTTATCTTACTGAAAACATTGGTAATCCAAGCTTAAACGAGGGAGCATACTATGTTAGCTCAACACTCAATGTTTCTTCTATCGATGAAAATGAGGTTCGACTCTATCCAAATCCAGTAGAACATGAACTTTTGATTGAATCCCAATTTGAAATAAATGAAATTAGTATTGTTGATCCTACGGGCAAGACAATTCTTGATGTAAAAATGACTAATAAAGCAAATAAACTAGATGTATCGCAATTGGAATCAGGAGTTTATTTTGTACATGTAAAATTGCATGATGGAACAATGTTTTCAAAAACTTTCATCAAAAAATAGACATTTTTAGCAACTCTCTTTAGGATTCAACACTTTCAAGATAAGTAAATTACCGCAATGATATTGAGGTAATTTACTTATCTTGATATTTAATCAACTATTTTCTATTCCAATTCGTCATCGTCATTCCAATTCCGATGGTTGTGAAGCTTTTAATGAATTCCGTAGCTATTTTAATTCGTTCTTTTAGCGTTTCTCGTTCTTCATTATTCCATTCACCTAAAACATAATCCACTTGTTGACCTTTATTAAATTCTGCACCAACTCCAAAGCGCAAGCGCGCGTATTCCTGAGAATTTAACGTTTCCTGAATGTCTTTTAATCCGTTATGCCCACCATCACTTCCTTTTCCTTTCAAGCGTAGTTTACCAAAAGGCAGTGCAAGATCGTCGGTAATGACCAAAACATTTTCCAAAGGAATTTTTTCTACTTGCATCCAATAATTTAATGCTTTTCCAGATAAGTTCATAAAAGTCGTTGGCTTAATCAAGACAATTGTTCGGCCTTTGAATTTCACAGTTGCCACTTCCGCTTGTTTTTGCAAAGAGAAAGCGCCATCAAGTTCTTTGGCAAAAGCTTCTACAACCTTAAAACCAACATTGTGTCTAGTTTCGGCGTATTTCTCGCCAGGATTCCCCAAACCAACAATCAAAAACTTCATCTTTTTCTTGCAAAAATACAAAACAAAAAAAGAGGTGAGCAATTGCCCACCTCTTTTACGCAAATAGTGTAGTGGTTAAACTTTTAAAAACGAACTTTGAATTCAACACGACGATTTTCTGCTCTACCGGCAACGGTATCGTTTGTAGCTTTCGCTTGTGTTTCTCCAAATCCATAAGATTCCATTCTTGATGTATTAATTCCTTTAGATGCCAAATATGCTTTCACTGAAGCAGCTCTTTCTTGCGATAAAGTCATGTTTTTAGCATCATCACCCTGTGAATCTGTATGACCATTGATATCTAATTTATACTCAGGATTGTCGGACATAATTTTAGCAACGTTGTCCAAAATTTTGAAAGAAACTGGTTTGATAACTGCTTTTGATGTTTCGAATTGAACACCTTTCAATGCTTGATCGAATACTTTTTGCGTTTCTGCTTTAATTTCTGGGCAACCATTGTTTGCAGCAACACCTTTAACTGTTGGACATTTATCCATGTTGTCAGCAATACCATCTCCATCAGAATCTGGACATCCGTTCATCACCATAGTTCCTTTGATTGTTGGACATGCATCATCAGCGTCAGTAATTCCATCTCCATCAGAATCTGGACAACCTTTCATCGCAATTGTTCCTTTTACTTCGGGACAAGCATCGACTGCGTCAGTAACTCCGTCACCATCAGCATCTGGGCATCCTTTTGCCGAAGCAACACCAAAAACAGTTGGACAAGCATCTTCAGAATCAATGATTTCATCATTATCTGAATCCAAACAACCTTTGGTTGCAGCAGTTCCTGCAACATTAGGACAAGCGTCTTCGAAATCTGGAATACCATCATTATCTGTATCGACATCACATCCTAATAAGTTAACTTTTCTGCCAGTTGGAGTACCAAGACATTTATCCAATTTGTCTGGCACTAAATCGCCATCCTCATCTTTCATTTTTCCTAAAGTAAAAACAAGGCCAATCGTGTGAATCATGAATTGATCATTTTTTCCATTTGAAATGTTATCACGTTTATCGTGATTTGTCATTAAATAATTCAAATTATAATTCAAACTAATTTTTTCGTTGAGCATAATATTGAAACCCAGACCAGCATTTCCGGTCCAATCTGTTCCGGGAACATTTAAATTGCTATCAGCCAGCATGTGAAGAGCACCTGTTCCGATAAAAATGTAAGGTTGGAATTTTGAATCCTCTTTTAACCATTTTCCGTTATTAAATTTAAAACGCAAGTTCAAATTTCCTTGACCCATTTTCGCTCTAAAATGTCCCGATGGATTTTGATGACCAATGTGACCAACAGTAGCGTCTAATCCTAAGTTAAACCAAGAGTTTAAGTAGTAAGAACCAGATAAACCAAGTTGACCTCGAAAAGCTTTGTCAAAATTGAACCAATGTTGGTTTAATTCTCCATGGTAATCAGACAAACCTCCATTTAATCCAATGGCTAATTTTCTATCTGATGATTGAGCATTAGCAGATGAAAATATCAAGCAAATCGCAAGCGTGTGAAGTAAGATTTTTTTCATATTCATTAATTTTTAAGCTGCCATGTAATGACAATAGTTGTGCCAAATTTAGAAAAGCAACAACAGAAATTAGTAGGTTTATTGTAATAAACGGATTTAGCGAAAAGAACTTAACACAATTTTAACAATCGTATTTATCTAAAAGTTTCCATTTTTCTGGTTCATTCATTCGCAAGGACATTTTCATTACTTTTGTTAGATGAATTTTAAACTGTTAGGTAGTTTCGCAATGCTATCTGTTGTGATAGTGATTGGTTTTTCTTGCTCTGAATCGACGGTTGGCAAGCGTGAGGAAAATTTTGACACCCAAAAAGCGTTATCCAATAAAAAAACTAAATACCATATTATATTGGTTTTGGATGGACCGAGATATTCTGAAACTTACGGAGATTCCTCCTGTCAATACATTCCAAATTTGGGCAAAATATTGAAGCAGGAAGGTACTTTTTTTTCAAATTTCAGAGCTGAAGGATCAACCTATACCAATCCAGGCCATGTAGCATTCACCACAGGTGTTTATCAAAAAGTATCGAATGAAGGAGTTCAATTACCGAAAAATCCTTCAATTTTTCAATATTTATTGAAGCAGAAAAAATTGGACAAAAGGAAAGCATGGATTTTAACAAGCAAAGGCAAGCTCCAAATGCTAGAAAATTCAAGTGCCAGAGGTTGGTGGAATCAATACATGCCTTCAACATATTGCGGCGTTAACGGAAGTGGAATGGGTTATCCATCCGACGAAAGAATGTTTCCAATCTTCAAGGAAATTATTATTGAGCATAAACCAATATTAACACTAATTAATTTATTAGATATTGATGCTTGGGCTCACCAAGGAAGTTGGGAGCGATATATTAAAGGAATCAAAGATTTGGATCAAATGAGTATGAATTTGTGGATGTCGATTCAAAACGACCCAGAAATGAAGGACAAGACAGCTTTGTATATCACAAATGATCACGGAAGACATTTAGATGGACATAAAGATGGATTTAAAAGTCACGGAGACCGTTGTGAAGGATGTCAACATATTAGTCTTTTGGCACTTGGTCCAGACTTCGAAAAAAACAAAGTTGTTGACACAAAATATGGTCAAATTGATTTAACGGCAACAATTGCGGCCTTTTTAGGTGTTTCAATGCCAACAGCAAAAGGCAAACCAATTCTAGAACTAATACGAAACGATTAGAACACATGGATATTGAAATATTAATTCGTGCAAAATTTTCGGGTGAATTAAGCGAAGCTTCGACCTATATTAATCTAACGCTTCAAGCTGTTGCCGTTATGATTGGTGGCATTTTGTTATGGCGTTTAAGTAATGCCTATCACGCAAAAAAACTAAAAGAACGTTCCCAACGACAGTTTTTTGAATCACGCTATTCGAAAGGTTGGAGAAAATAAGCGTTAAAGTTATATTTGTTCACAATCGAACTTTTCAACAATTCAAAGATTAAAAATTCTTATTTCTATTAAGAAAAGGCTAGTGCTTTTAGTATCTTTGCTACGCAAAAAATAAGACAGTTCCAAAATTCATAAATCGAGGCGATTTGAAAATTTCACATTAGAGTTTGCCTTTGTAAATGAAGAAGTAAAATTAACTTCGTTGCTAGCTTTGCTGGTTTTGAATTAACCAAGATTTAGGTGTTTCGCAATTGTCTTAAAACACAGAATTTCAAATGAAAGAAGTTACAATCGTAGGCGCAGGTTTAGTTGGATCACTTTGGGCTGTTTATATGTCGAAAGCAGGGTATAAAGTTACCATTTTCGAATTGAGGGATGACATTCGTAAAGCGGAAATATCGGCTGGAAAGTCAATAAATCTTGCTCTTTCTAATCGTGGTTGGAAAGCTTTGGATGCTGTTGGTGTTGGTGATGAAATTCGTAAAATTGCTATTCCAATGCCAGGTCGAATTATGCACAGTGTGGAGGGAGATTTAACGTATCAGCCTTATGGAAAAGAAGGAGAAGCGATTTTTTCCGTATCACGTGGAGACATCAATGCAAAAATGATGGACATTGCTGAAAAACATGGTGAAGCAACTATTCATTACAATCACCAATGTTTAAAAGTAGATTTAGAGAATGGTATTGCTTGGTTTTTGAATAAAAAATCGGGCGAAACAATCGAAAAAAAATCCGATTTAATTTTTGCTGCCGACGGTGCTTTTTCTGCCGTTCGCTATACTTCCATGCAAAAATTAGATAGATTCAATTACAGCCAAAACTTTATTGCAGATGGTTATCGTGAAATTTTACTCCCTGCCAATGCTGATGGTTCCTATAAAATGGAGAAAAACGCTTTGCATATTTGGCCAAGAGGACGTTTTATGTTAATTGCACTTCCAAACGACGACGGATCATTTACATGTACCTTGTTTATGCCACATGAAGGCGGAGAAAATTCATTTGACAAAGTAAATACGCCGGAAGAAGTAGATTCTTTTTTCAAGAAAGTCTTCCCTGACTTCCATGAAATGATGCCTGAAATTGCACAAGAATGGGGAAATCACCCTTTATCTTCATTGGCAATTATGCGCTGTTTTCCTTGGCATCATGGAAAAACAGCTTTGCTGGGCGACTCTGCTCATGCTACGGTTCCGTTTTATGGTCAAGGAATGAATGGGGGATTTGAAGATTGTACTGTTATGCATGAACTAATGTTGAAGCACAATGAAAATTGGGAAGCTACATTCGAAGATTACAGCCAGACACGTAAACCTGATGGTGATGCTCTTCAAGATTTATCTTTGTATAACTATCACGTTATGAGAGATTTTGTAGCCGATCCGATGTTCTTGTTGCGAAAAAAAATCGAGGCAAAATTTAGCGATTTGTACCCAAATCAATGGATGCCGTTATATTCTCAAGTTACGTTTAGTGATATACGATATTCCGTTGCATTAAAACGTGGCAACGAACAAAACAGCATTATGGATAAAGTAATGGAAATGGAGAATATTGAAGCCATTTGGGATTCTGAGGCTGTTATAGAAAAAATTAAAAGCTTGATATAGATGAAACTAATGTCTTTTTTAGGATTACTCCTTTTTGCATCAGCCAGTTTGTTTGCGCAACGCGATTTAACGCCCGGTGGAAAGAAAAACAAGGAAGTTTTTGGTGGGGCGGCAGATTTTAGCGAATACCGACCAACGGGGGTGCAAATTTCACTCGGACCAACATTCATGTTGACGCGCACAGCACCAATTACAAATCGCTATACAATTGGCAATAGACTATTTGATTTAATGATACAGCCTGATGGCCTGCCGGGAGTTTTCATTGAGGCGGGAATGGTACATTATCCTAGAAAACAATCGAAATTATCTAAAAAATTGAAATATATTTTCGTGTCCTATGTCGATTGGGGAGTTGGATTTAAGCTGCTGCGTGGGCAAGAAACAACAAAAAACACTGCTTTGGATCCAGTGACTTTAGGTGGTATTGGCTCTACGTTTCAATCTGGCAAATTTAATAATGGTTTTCTTTCTGCTAGAGCAACTGTGCACAAGAACTTTTATATTGGAAAAAAATATTTTATAGACAATGGACTAGGGGTTAATCTTGATTTTAATGTCATGCGAACTTCCGAAGCCAGTCCATATACTTTAGCATTACAAGCTTTTGAACCAAGTATTCATCGCTTCCATAAACCTTTAGTGGCACAAATACACTATGAACTGGGTTTTGGAATTCGATTGAATCGTCGGAGTTTTATTGTTGCCTCAGCACAAATTCCAATTATGGGAATATATGAATGGGGCGGCCGAGTTTCTGCCATGAAATGGTTTAATTCCAACTATGTACCCCTTTTAATAAAAGTCAAATATGTCCGCTTGTTTAAAAAGAAAAATAAAGGTTGCGCTCCAGCATTTACAAATGAACAAGACAGAAACACAATGAATGGCAAATAAATCCTATTTTTAGCTATATGAAACGTATTTATCATTTGAGCAGCTGTAACACTTGCCAACGTATTTTAAAACAAATCAATCCATCTGCCGATGTTGAGTTGATTGACATCAAAATCACGAATATTGATTCAAAAACATTGGATTGGATAAAAACGAAAGTTGGATCTTACGAAGCCCTTTTTTCAAAGCGTGCGATGAAATATCGTTCTATGGGTCTTGACAAAATGACTTTATCTGAAGATGATTATCGAAAATACATGTTGGAAGAATATACATTCCTCAAGCGACCATTTATGATAAATGGCGAAAATGTTTTCATTGGAAATTCCCAAAAAGTGGTGGATCAAGCGCTTGAATCGTTTAATTCATAACATTTGATGAGCCAAGGTTCTCTTAAGGCACACGCTTCCCTTTTCTTTGTTAATGCCTTATACGCCGCAAGTCATTTAATTGCAAAAGGTGTAATGCCAGCTTATTTAAGTCCTAATGTTTTTATTGCAATGCGAGTTGTTGGGGCTACTACTTTGTTTTGGATTATTAAACACTCGTTTTTCGCAGAAATACAAATAGATAAAAAAGATTTTGTTCTTCTCGCTTTCTGCGGATTATTCGGCGTTGCGATTAACCAATTATTTTTCTTTCATGGTTTGAATTTATCATCTTCTATAAATTCAGGGATAATCATGACTTTGAATCCAATTATGGTTTCAATTTTAGCCTTTTTTTTACTTAAAGAATCTTTCACACTTTTAAAAACAATTGGAATTTTACTTGGTGCAACAGGAGCTGTTTTACTGACACTAACCGCTGGAACTGGTGTTGGAGATTCATTGTTAGGTGACGCGTTTTTATTCATTAACGCATTAAGCTATGCACTCTTTTTGGTTTTAGTCAAACCACTAATGGTAAAGTATTCGCCTCTTGTTGTGATAACCTATGTCTTCACATTTGGAACTGCTTTTGTTTTACTTTTCCCTCCTACTTGGATTGACTTACTTCAAACAAATTTCAGCACTATTCCATCTGAAATTTGGCTAAAAATAGCTTATGTCATTATTGGTGTGACATTTCTTGCCTATTTGCTAACCGTTTTCAGTTTAAAACAACTTTCAGCTTCTGTGTCAAGCACGTATATTTATTTTCAGCCCGTTTTGGTTATTTTGTTTGCCTTTCTATTTGCAAAAACTGGACTTTCCGAAGATTATACAAAAACGATTTCTTTTGAAAAAGTAATGTATATGATTCTGATTTTCATAGGAGTATCGCTTGTTGTGCAACCAAAGAGAGCGAAGCTTAAAAATTAATGTATTTCAATCATTACAACATCACTTTGTGCTTGAGAATGCACTCTTGCAAAATAGCGCCCTTGTTCTAAATTTGGATAGATTGTTAAAAATGGAAAAAGCTCATCATTCTTAAATTCCTTGATCTTTTTACCCTCTATCGAATAAATATCAATTGTTTCAATAATCAAATCTGCGAAGCGAAAATTTAATTCATTTCCATCAGAAGGATTAGGGAAAACGACCAATTGATTTGTAAAATCAATACACGACTGTTTGGATATAATTTCATAGGAAGTGTTTCGACCATCAAAATCAACTTGATCAATAAAATAATAAGCTATGGTTAGAATTCCTTCTACATCTATGGCAGAGTAGTTACTAAAATCGTTATATTCATTTGTACAGTTTATGCTCTCAATGATTCTCCAATTTTCACCATCATCGCTTTTATAGACATTAAAGTGACTTGCATTTTCTTCATGCTGCGTTGTCCAATAAACAGTAGGTTGATTCTCAGAATTACAAATTACATCCATACTAACCATCTGAACTCCCAATGAAACAGGTGTTCCGACAACAATATTGTCTATGGCAAAAGAAGGATCTGTTCCGACTCCGTTACCGTTATTCACCCAACGAAAACCAATTTTTACCGTTGAATTATTATCTGCAGAAGTTGGAAGCGTTAAACTTCTTGCCGTCCATTCCCCTTGACCGCCTGTGCAAATTGTTGTTTTCGGACAATTATCTAGCAAACTCCAAATTGTACCCCCATCTGCGGAATACCAAACCGTTCCGTTATCGTTTACCCCTTCTCCATTTTCCATGTATTCAAACGTAAATGGAATCGAGCTAATGCCAGTGCAATCAATATTAGGTGATTCAATGCGTTTGTCAGTAATCGAACATAAGCCAAAAAAAGAACAGAGCAAAGCGCTAGATTCAAAATATGCGGCCCCTAAGTCTCCGCCAATTGCTGCATCAGTGCTTAAATGCAGGGTTCTATCATTTGTTCCACCACAACCCGCACCGCAATTTCCTGCCCCCATTCCTCGTTCCGCGGCGCTCACGTACCAAATGTTTGCTATTGCTTGATTCGTCCCTGTATTTGTATTTGTCCAACCGAATGTTGTCGCTAGTTGATTGGTTGAACAACCTGTTCCAAAATCTTCGGAATAGACTATTTGGGCACTTGTTTCAAAAATAAAAAAAGACCAGACAACGATGCTGATTTTGCATACTATTTTCATCTGTGTAGAATTGGTTTACAACAATAGTACGAAAAATTATAATCAAATCAAATCCAATTGATTAGAAAACATGTATAAGTCGGATAATTTTTTTTAGCGATGCTGACGAATTCAAAAATAGTATTTCTTATTTTGTGAAACTCCCATCTTACGAAGAAGCACCTGATCATGGATAAATTTAAAAACTAATTATCCTTTAAAAAACGAGATTTGATAACTATCTACACCAAAAGAAAAAACCCTTAATTTGTTTAGAATCAAGGGTTTGAACATGTTTAAAAGTACTCGAGGCGGGACTTGAACCCGCACGCCCCGAAGAGCACAGGATTTTAAGTCCGGCGTGTCTACCAATTCCACCACTCGAGCATTTGATCTATCGGACTGATAAATCTGGTAATATTGTGGAGCGGGCGATGAGATTCGAACTCACGACCCTCACCTTGGCAAGGTGATGCTCTACCCCTGAGCTACGCCCGCTTATATTTCATATTACCCAAGTTACGTTCAACTCGGGCGACAAAAGTAAGAATAAATTAATAACTTCAAATAGATTATTCGTTTTTTTTATCCTCCTGTCAATTTCTTTATTTCATTCAGTTTCATCAAGGCTTCAACGGGTGTTAGCGTATTGATGTCAATAGATATTAATTCCTCATGAATTTGCTCTAAAACAGGGTCATTGAGCTGGAAAAAGCTCAATTGCATATTATCATCTTTTTTTGATGTGGTTAAAGTGCTGTTGGTAGGTGTTTTGCCTGAATCTAAATCGTGCGTTTTTTCTAAAGTAGATAGGATTTGAGTTGCTCGATTTAGCACAGATTGGGGCATTCCAGCAAGTTTTGCAACATGGATTCCAAAGGAATGTTCGCTCCCGCCTTCCACTAATTTTCGCAAAAACAAGATTTTATTTCCAATTTCCTTTACAGAGACATTGAAATTTTTAATGCGCAAAAATTGCTTCGTCATTTCATTCAATTCATGATAATGTGTCGCAAATAATGTTTTGCTTTTTGCTTTCGGATGTTCGTGCAAATATTCTGCAATTGCCCATGCAATGGAAATTCCATCGTATGTGCTTGTTCCTCGACCAATTTCATCCAAAAGAACTAAACTTCTGTCCGAAAGGTTGTTCAAAATACTCGCCGTTTCGTTCATTTCAACCATAAAGGTCGATTCTCCTGACGAAATATTATCCGATGCACCCACACGTGTGAAGACCTTGTCAACCAAGCCTAAATTCGCTGATTTTGCTGGGACAAAACTTCCCATTTGTGCCATCAATGAAATCAATGCTGTTTGACGCAAAATTGCGCTCTTACCACTCATATTTGGACCGGTAATCATAATTATTTGCTGTTCTTCGTTGTCCAAATAAACATCATTCGGAATGTATTCTTCAGCAGCTTGTAATTTTTGCTCAATAACAGGATGTCGTCCTTCTTTAATGTCGATGTGAAAATCTTCTGTGACAGTTGGTTTTGAATAGTTATTTTTCTTTCCAACTTCTGCAAATGAACATAAACAATCCAACTGAGAAATCAAATGTGCGTTGAACTGAATAGGCTGAATATAATCCGACATTGAGAAAATCAAATCTTGATACAATTTGCTTTCTATCACATGAATTTTATCTTCGGCACCTAAAATTTTCGTTTCGTATTCTTTTAATTCTTCGGTGATGTACCGCTCAGCATTTACCAAAGTTTGCTTGCGAATCCATGATTCTGGGACTTTGTCCTTGTGAGAATTTCGAACTTCTAAATAATAACCAAAAACGTTGTTGAATGCGACTTTCAAACTAGGAATTCCAGTATTTTGACTTTCACGAATTTGAAGTTGATCTAAATAATCTTTTCCTTTGAATGAAATTTCTCTTAAATCATCGAGTTCTTGATTAACTCCCATGTTTATAACAATCCCTTTTCCAATCTGAACAGCTGGATCATCGACTAATGAGGTTGTAATAAGTTTAATCAATTTTTCGCAAGGATGCAATTGATCTGCAATTTTATCAATCAATAATGTACTCGAATCTTTCAGAATTTCTTTAATCGGTGCAATTTGAAGCAAAGTTCGCTTTAAATGAACGACTTCCTTCGGGTTCGCTTTTCCAACGGCAACTTTCGATATTAACCGTTCAATATCTCCAATATCTTTGAGACGCTGTGTAAGTTCGTAATAAAGATCTGTTGAATTCGTTAAATATTCAACAGCATCCAAGCGTTCCTGAATTGGTTGTTGATGTTTTAATGGTAATACAATCCAGCGTTTCATCATCCTACCACCCATCGGGGTATGTGTCTGATCGAGGATATCGCTTAATGTTGTTGCGTTTTCATGCGGTGAACTTATCAATTCCAAGTTCCGAACGGTAAACCGATCTAGCCAAACGTATTTATCTTCTTCTATTCTAGAAACGGCTGTGATGTGTCCTAATTTATCATTTCGTGTTTCTGATAAATAATGCAAAATCGCACCTGCCGCAATTATTCCAGCAGTTTGATTTTCAATCCCAAATCCTTTTAATGATTTGGTTCCGAAATGTTTATTTAAATTTTCTGTTGCGAAATCGCTTGTAAAAACCCAATCTTCCAATCGAAAATGGTAGTATCTTTTTCCTAAAAGCGCATCGTAATCTGCTGTTCTATTTTTTTGAAAAATGATTTCCTTTGGTTCAAATCCTTGGATTAATTTGTCTAAATATTCATTATCGCCTTGGGCAACTAAAAATTCTCCGGTTGAAACATCAATAAATGCAATGCCATGCTCTCCTTTCGAGAAATGAATGGCACACAAAAAATTGTTTTTCTTTTGCTCTAAAACCTGATCACTAAAAGAAACTCCTGGAGTAACAAGTTCTGTAACACCTCGTTTCACAATCGTTTTGGTCAATTTGGGGTCTTCCAACTGATCGCAAATTGCAACTCGAAGTCCTGCGCGAACTAATTTCGGCAAATAGGTATCTAAGGAATGGTATGGAAATCCTGCTAATTCAATTTCTGATGATGAACCTGCCCCTCGTTTTGTCAAAACAATACCAAGAACTTTCGATGCGCGAATTGCGTCTTCACCAAATGTTTCATAGAAATCACCAACCCGAAAAAGAAGCAATGCTTGTGGATGTTTTGCTTTAATTTGGTTGTACTGACGCATTAATGGCGTATCATTCGCTGTTTTTTCTGCTTTATTCTTCGCCAATTCAAATGATTTAATGATTTTTGTTGCATAAAAGTAAAGAAAGTAACGGACTTTGGCACAAAAAGATATCAAGACATTTGGAGTTTAAAATATTAGGACTAAAAGATATTAAGACCATTAATTGCTTAATTCTCTAGTCTTTTCTCTGTTGTCACTTGTCTTTTGTCACTTGTCCTTCAGTCTTATAGTCTAAATGAATGAATAAAAAACTAAAACTCTGGGAGCTCGAACGCTTGTCGGAAACCGGATTTAAAAATCAAACGAAATTTCCCATTATCGTGATTCTAAACGATATTCGAAGTTTAAATAATATTGGTTCATTTTTCCGAACTGCGGACGCTTTTAATATTGAGAAAATCTATCTGTGCGGCATCACGGCTGTACCTCCGCACCGCGAAATTCAAAAAACTGCCTTAGGTTCAACCGATACAATTGAATGGGAACATCGAGAATCAATAAGTGAATTGGTGAAAGAATTACAGTCAAATGGTGTGAAAATATGTTCCATTGAACAAACAGAAAAAACAACTTTTTTGCAGAACATAGACCAATTGGAAGGTGAAAAATTTGCCCTTGTTTTTGGAAATGAAGTAAACGGAGTAGATCAAGTTATTATTGACGCATCAAACTACATCATTGAAATCCCACAATTTGGAACTAAACATAGTTTGAACGTTTCCGTTTGTGCAGGAATCGTAATGTGGGAATTTACTAAATGTTATATCGAATAATTACTTTAAAAACTCTCTTTTAACGCAAGAGGTTAACAATCCCCGTAATACGATTCGTGTCGTAAGAACTTTTCCCGTCAAATTCAATCACCCAATTATAGGTGCCACTATGAGCTTCGCCATTACTATAATGTCCAGACCAACCAACTGATGGATCATTTGATTCAAATAAATTTTCTCCCCATCTATTAAAAATCTTCAAATTATAACTTGTAGGGTTATAACCAGATGTGAAAATGGGTTTAAAAACATGATTGAACTGATCTCCATCTGGAGTGAATGTATTTGGAATGAAATAAACAAGTTGCTCTTCCAATTCGTACGTTAAGGAGTAGGTGTCCATGCACCCAAGGTCGTTCATGGCTGTTAAAGTAACTGTATATTGAGGAAGTAGTGCGCTTGGATAGGTGTGAGAACCTTCAAAAGCTTCAACTGGATCTGACCCATCACCAAAATCCCAACTAAACCATGTGCCATTTTGTGATTCATTGAAAAAAGAATTTGTTAATGCATCTTCACTCAATGCTCCCAACGATGAACTAAAGGATGCCTCAGGTGCTGGAGTTATGCAAATTGAATCATTATAAAAAACGGTTGAGGAACAACCTAAATTTGTAGATGCGGTTAAAGAAACATCATAACAACCATCGGCTGAGTACGTAATTGTAGGATTAGGGATTACCGAACTACTTCCATTTCCGAACGACCAATTATAAATAGTGCCGCCTTGGCTCGTATTGGTGAAAGTTACTAGTATTGGGGCGCATCCTACTTCTTTCACAAAAGTAAAGGAAGGTTCTGGTAAAGGATTTACGTTAACAGTCATTGTTGATGCTAAAGCACATTGACCCGCAGACGGCGTGAAATTATACGCAGTGGTTGCTAAAGAATTTGGAGTAGGCAACCATGTCCCGTTTATCCCATTCGGTGATGAAGTCGGAAAAGAATTCAAGTTTTCTCCAAAACAAATAGGAGCAATTTGAGTAAAATTCGGAGTGCTATTTGGATTCACTATAACAGATAAAGTAATAGGTTGGACACACGCACCAGCAACCGCTATTGGTGTAAATGTGTATGTTGTCGTTGCTGAATTATTCGGTGCTGGCGACCAAGATCCATTCAATCCATTCAATGAACTTGTTGGAAAAGGCAAGATTGGAGTCCCGGCACAAATCGCTGGTATTGCTGGAAATGTTGGGGTAATATTGGGTTCAACAGTAATGCTCATTGTTGCTGTTAAAGCACATAATCCAGCAGTTGGTGTAAAAGTATATGTTGTTGTGCTTGTATTATTTACCGCTGGTGTCCAAGACCCTGCAATTCCGTTGACTGATGAAGCTGGGAGCGGAGAAAGAACGCTTCCAGAACAAATTGGAGCAACTTGGCTAAATGTCGGAGCTATATTTGAATCTACGGTAATTGTCATCGTTGTTGGAAGCGCGCACAATCCAACTGTTGGTGTAAATGTATAAATGGTTGTTGCTGTGTTGTTTAATGCTGGCGACCAAGCTCCAGCAACTCCATTTGCAGATGATATTGGTAACGCAGACAACGTTCCGCCAGAACAAATCGAAACGACTTGTGAGAATGTTGGAGTAACGTTAGGTGTTACAGTAATTGACATAGTCGTTGGTAAATCACAAGATCCTGCAAATGCCGTGGGTACAAATGTGTAATTTGTTGTTGTAAGATTATTTGGAGCCGGAGACCAACTCCCAATAACCCCATTATTCGCTGTTGTTGGAAGTGCACTCAACGTTGCGCCAGAGCAAATTGGAGCAACAGCAGTGAAAGTTGGAGTGATGTTTGGGTTAACGGTAATTGTCATCGTTTCTGAAAGTGAACAAACTCCAGATGTTGGACTAAATGTGTAAACCGTTGTTGCTGTATTGTCTAATGCAGGTGACCACGTTCCGTTTAATCCATTCTGAGAAGTTGTTGGCAGTGGAGCTAAAATTTCACCAGAACAAATTGGAGCAACCTGTGTAAATGTTGGGAGAATATTCGGATTAACAACAGTTGTTAAAGTCGTTGCAGATGCACATAAACCAGCTGTTGGAGTAAAAGTATAAACTGTTGTGGCTAAATTATTCAGTGAGGGTGACCATGTACCAGTAATTCCGTTTATAGAAGTGAGTGGTAACGGGCTCAATATTCCCCCTTCGCAAATATCTGCTACAGCATTAAATGTTGGTGTTACTACTGGGTTCACTGTAATGGTTAAATTATTTGTAGTTGCACATTGTCCTGCTGTAAAAAGGAAAGTATAAGTTGCAGTCGCTTGATTATTAAGTGCTGGCAGCCAAGTACCGGTAATTCCATTTGTAGATATTATTGGCAAGGGCGCTAAAATTTCTCCGGCACAAATCGGAGTAACCGAATTAAAAGTTGGAATTATATTAGGATTAACAACTATGGTCATTGTAGTTGAAACTGCGCACAATCCAGCATTTGGTGTAAAGGTATAAGTTGTGGCCGCTAAGTTATTTAGCGCTGGCCCCCAAGTACCATTAATTCCATTTGTAGATATTGTTGGCAAGGGATTTAATGTTGCTCCAGAACAAATTGGCGCTACTTGGGTAAAAGCTGGTGTAGCATTAGGATTCACAACAACCGTCAAAGTCGCAGTTGCTCCAGGGCAGGGTCCTGATGGGGTGAAAGTGTATGTTGTTGTTGCTAAATTATTTGCAGCTGGAGACCAGGTTCCTGATTGTGCGTTTAAAGAAGTTGCTGGTAAGGTTGGGAAAGCAGCTCCAGAACAAATTGCAGGAATTGCAGCAAATATTGGAACAATTGGCGCAATAAAGCCAGAAATCGTAATGTAACCAGGCCCATTGTTTGTGCCAGGGTTGCAGCCTGCTCCAGCTGGAATTAGACTAGATCCTCCGCCGCCGCCGCCGCCGCCGACAGCTCCAAATGAGAAGCAATCACTTCCACCACCGCCGCCACCGTAGTAACCTCCGCCCCCACCTCCTCCAGGAGCCGTGTTGAAACAAGGGTCAATAGCTCCTATTCCTCCTTGACTAAGACTGCCTGCAGAGCCGGTATTTGCTGAAGTGCTCCAAGGCGTGCCGCCACCGCCACCGTTAAATTGATTGCCTCCTAGGCCGCCACCTCCAAATGCATTTACACCAGCAAGACCAGTTGCGCATCCTCCACTTCCTCCAGCGGCATCGCTTCCGCCGCCGCCTTGACCACCACCACCGGCAGCAATAATGACAGGAACTCCGCCAATTAAAACTCTACTAGCCCCTCCGCCTCCAAAAGATGCATTGGGTGTGTTATTTGCAGTTCGACCGCCGCCGCCGCCGCCAAAACCTCCAGCAATTCCGTTTCCAGAACCTCCTACAATTAGGGTAATTACTTGACCAGGAGTTACAGCAACAGTTGCGGTTACTACTGCACCGTTGCCACCAGAAGGTCCCCCACCATCAGCCCCTGCGACCGTAAATGTTAAAGATGTTACACACGGCGGAACGGTATATGTTTGATTGCTACCGTTAAAAGTGAAACTAACAGCTTGAGCAAATAAAACCGTTTGACCAAAATAAAATATTGATATGTAAATAAAAAACCGCACTGATTTTTTCACAAATAGATGTATGAGACTGTTCATAGTAAGCTTTCAAAATTAAGTAGAACAATGGTGAAATTTTTTAATTATTCACTAACTGCTTATGAATTAAATTTGGACTCTTCCAATACAATTCACTAGTTCAAATATAAATGATATTTCGATTGGTTGATCTTCTTTTTGAAGTTTTTTTTTACATCGATTTGATATTTCTTTCACAAAAAGTTTAACTATCTGGAAATAAACTTATTAACCCTTCTTCTGAAGCGTCGCAAACTCCCCGTTCTGTGATCAATTTGGTTACTAAATGGGCTGGTGTAACATCAAATCCATAATTGCTTGCCATAGTAGTTTCTGGGCAGATTAAAACTGAATCAATTTTACCTTCAGAATTTTTGCCAATCATGTAGCGAACTTCATCTTGATCTCGCTCTTCAATCGGAATTTCTTTGAGACCATCGCGGACATTCATGTCCAAGGTTGTTGATGGCAAAGCGACATAAAAAGGAATGTTATTGTCTTTGGCAGCAAGTGCTTTCAAGTAAGTTCCAATTTTATTAGCAACATCACCATTACGAGTTGTTCTATCTGTTCCAACGATGACCATGTCAACCATTCCGTGTTGCATCAGGTGTCCACCTGCATTGTCAACGATTAAGGTATGCGGAACGCCATGTTTTGTTAGTTCATAACACGTCAAATTGCTTCCTTGATTTCTGGGTCTTGTTTCATCAACCCAAACATGGACTTTTAATCCTTTTTCCATCGCTTGATAAATAGGAGAAGTGATTGTTCCCCACTCAATACATCCGAGCATTCCAGCGTTGCAATGTGTTAAAATATTTACCACTTCGCCCTGTTTTCTCTTTGAAATTTCTTCGATAAATGGTAACCCGTGCACGCCAATCATTCGGCAAGTTTCAACATCTTCTTCAACCAAATTGTTTGCAGATTCCCAAGAAGTTTTTAATAAATCCTCCGTATTTTCGAGCGCTTTTTTCATTTTATCCAAAGCCCAAAATAGATTTACAGCTGTTGGTCGAGAAGCTCTTAATACGTCAAAAGCATTTTCTAAATGCGATGAATCAAGCTTTTTCTCTGTCATTTCTCGAACGGCTAAATAGACTCCATAAGCAGCCGTTACGCCAATGAGCGGAGCTCCACGAACGGTCATGTCCTTGATTGCAATTTCAGCATCCTTATACGTTTCTAGTCGAACTGTTACAAATTCATGTGGCAATTTTCGTTGATCTATTACTTCAATATAGTTATCTTCAGTTGTCCAAATGGTACGAAATTTACTCATGATTTAGTCTTTTTTTAAGCGTTAAATGAGAGGCATTTTTATTTTATCGAAGGCTGAAACACAGCGATTCCAATTGGGTGAATTATCATTTCTGACAAGCTGAATTGTTTGAAATCCAGCAGAATCCGCAGCTTCTAATTCCTCCCGAATGTCGGAAAGAAATAAAATATTCTCAGGATTTATTTTTAGTTGATAGCTAATTTTTTGATAGGTTTCTGAGTCCCTTTTTCCGCCTGTCGTTGTGTCAAAATACGATGAAAAGTGACTCGTTATATCACCATCGATTGAGTGTCCAAATATTAATTTTTGTGCAACGATTGATCCAGAAGAAAAAACGCCTAAACCAACTTTTTCTTGAGAACATTTTTCTAAGAATGGCTTGACATCGGCAAAAACATGGCCTTTAAGTTCACCACTTTTATATCCTTTGTCCCATAAAATTCCTTGCAACGTTTTTAGAGGTGTAATTTTTCGATCTTCTAAACTCCATGCAAGTAATTTGGCTATAATTTGTTCGTTGGTTTCAATCAACTCATTATCCTCTTCAAGTGCAAGCGCTTTAGTGAGTTCAAAAGCTCCTTGCACTGTTAGTAGTTCCTTTAATTCAAGAAGTTCATTGATGTTTTCCCTGAAGTATGGAAATAATTTATCGTAAACAAAGCTCACCGAAGTAGTTGTTCCTTCTATATCCGTCAGAACAAAATGAACTGGTTTTTGCAATGGAATCATGAATTCTGAAAATTTTAGTTCCTCGCTTGAAGAAGTATATTCTGGAACCCAACCGCTCATGTCTATAAAAATTCGGATTGCTTTCACAAACGGATTTGTAGCTCCAGCATCAAACCAATGCTTTGTGCCGGCTGGAACGGAGATTAGATCGCCTTTTTCGCACAGTAAATTAAAGACGGGTTCATTTTCTATATTGAACCAAAAAAGTCCTTGTCCGTCAACAAAAAAGCGAATTTCATCTTCCGAATGTGTATGTTCAGCTAAGAATTTAGCTCGAATCGCCTTGTAATTTTCGGTTAATTTATTTATCGAAATAACATCGGCAGTTAAATATCCACCTTGTTCCATGAACAGATTTAAGTCTTTTGAATATGCCTCTAATATTTGCTCCTGTGTTGCCGAATCATCAAAAATAATATCGCAAGACCATTGATCAAAAAACAGATTTCGTTCGTTAAAAAAGGCTCGAATTTCTTTCGGATTTCGAATCGTTCTGTTTTGCTCTGGAATCGATAAAATAGCCATTATTAATTATTTTATAGCGTGAAGTCTATATTCACATTCACATAAATATTCCAAGGTTTCCAAATGGCGTTTAGCTTCAAACAAATCTTTGCCCCAAGCATAAGTTCCGTGCTTTTTCATTAAAAACGAATGATTTGAAATTCGTGCGACGTTTTGTTTTAATGTTTCGCTAAATTGAACCATGTCTTGTGTGTTTTCAAATACTGGAATCAATAGCTGCGATTCATGACTTGGCTGACCTACAAATCCTTTTTGTACTTCGTATCCATGAAATGAAATATTTCCAGTTTTTTGTAATTCAGACATTACAACCGGAAAAACAGAATGGCTATGTAAAATAACCTTCGTTTCAGGAAATAATTGATACAAAACACAATGAATCAAAGTCTCTGCGGATGGGCGTTGTTCCGCAAATTCTTTCGTTGCATTTCCAAATTCATCAACAACTATAAAATCATTTTCTGAAAATTGAGATTTATCAACACCACTGCGCGAAACCCAAACGGTATTAAGTTCATCTTTGAATGAATAATTCGTAGATGTCGCTGGTGACCAACCTTTTGAATTGTATAAGCGAATTGTTTCGGCCATTTCTAGTTTAATGTCTTCTAGTGTCATCATTACTTTAAAAATGGAATAAATCGGGCAACAAATTTTTGATATTCTTTGTATTTCGGATATTTGCCAGCAGTTATTTCCTCGCTAAATTGTGAACTTCCGTAAAACAACAGAATTAGTAGAATTGCCCCAGCTATTGACCAATTAATCCAAGATCCTGCGGCAAGAATGGAGAAAAAGTAAATGAAAACCCAAATGCCTTGTTCAGCAGTATAATTTGGGTGACGCATTATTTTCCATAGTCCAACATTTGTGAAACCATGCTCATATTCTCCCAATGCTTCTTTTGCCTTTATTCTTCTATACTTTTCAGTTTGAAAATCAAATTGTTGCTGATCAGCAATAAACTCCATGACAATTAGCAACAGAATACAAGCTCCGATAAGATAATCAACCCATGTCAGTGGTCCACCTCCAAGAGATTTAATCATCGGAAAAACGATAAGCATCACAAGTCCCATTTGATACAAAGAAATGAAAAACAAATTAAACAGAAACCATTTCCATGGAGCTTGAAATTCGGGCTTTGCGCGCAGAACAGACCATCTATAATCTTCGTCTCCTTCCCAAAATCGCCATGAATAACCTCCTCTACGTCCAAAATTAAAAGTCAATCGAGCACCCCACAGCGAAATGAGAATGGCGATAAAAATCATTCTTGGTTCCCAAACCGATAAATAGGCTATTTGCCAAGCATAAGCAATCGGGGCAATGCTCCAAAGCTTGTCAACTTGACTATAGTTCCCTGTTACTATACTAACAATGAAACAAAGCATTGCTAAGACAATATACGTTGTTGCAACGTTATAAATTATTGACAACTGATTTTCATTTGGCGGTATATCATAAAAATAAGCAACGATAGGAACGGTTATTAATGTTGCAATAAGGAAGAGAACTGTTTTCCACATATTTTTCTGTTTTTAGTAACAAAGATTAAAAAAAACGACGACATGATTGTACAGGAAGTTGATTCACTTTACATCGAAAAGTTTTTAGACTTGAAAACGAGAATATTAAGTGAGTTGCGGTTATCGTTTCTTTACTTTGATGATTAACCATTATTTTTTTTGTAGTTTATGTAGAACTGATGTGCGTATTTTTTCAATTTTCGTTGGAGGTATTTGGGTAATTTCAAATCTGTATCTTTTGTTTTAAGTACATTTTTGCGAGTCATAACTTCATAGAATAGACATGAAGTTAGAAAAGTGCCTTTTCGATTCGGATGGGCTCCATCACCGTCATATAAATTTGTTATTTTTTGAACTTTCGCCCAAAGCTTGCCAACCGGGACAACGGTTGCATTGATTTCTTTCGCTAGTTTATCGTATGAATTGAAGACAGAATCTGTCATCGTTATATCTTTTTTGTATCCCCAAGTTGCGTATAAATAAATTTTCGCTTTTGGATTTATATTACGAATTTTTATGGCCCACTTTTTACCGTAGTGAAAAAAGGATTTTTTTTCTTTAACCGATCCTGTACTATACTCTTGAAGAACAACTTCGTCCCATTGTTTTTCGCCAAATTTTGCTAATGTGTTGGAATTCTTAAAATGCGTATGTAAATGAAATTTACCTTGCGCCGCGCGATTAAAATGCAGATTGAATGATGATTCGTTTGAGTTTAAGACTAGTTCACCCAAATGTTGATCCACTCCTTTGTTGCGATACGTGTAGCTATTTCCGATAAATAGCACCTCTTTTAACTTTTCTTCCTTAAGTCGATAATTCTTTAGTACATACCAACTACCGAATGTAAAAACCACAAAAACGCATGCGTAAATTGTTTTTTTAATCATTGGTTTCTATTTGGATACATTTTTAAAAGCTCAAATATAAAAAAAGCAAGTCTCATAATGAAACTTGCTTTAATTTTTATGTGTTTTTAAAAGCTTATGCTTCAGCTGCTTCAAAAGCAACAACTGATACAAAAGATCTATTGTCTCTTTTTTTGCGGAATTCAACCAATCCATCTGTTAATGCATACAAAGTGTGGTCTTTTCCAATACCAACATTTGTTCCTGCGTGGTGATGAGTTCCTCTTTGACGCACAATAATGTTACCTGCAATTGCAGCTTGTCCACCAAAAATTTTAACTCCTAATCTTTTACTTGCTGATTCACGTCCATTCTTCGAACTACCAGCTCCTTTTTTATGTGCCATCTTCTTAAGTTATTTAAATTCGTCGAAACGAATTGTAAGTTCCTATTAAGCTATAATGCCCTTTATTTGAATTGATGTGAAACTCTGACGGTGACCGTTTTTCTTACGGTATCCTTTTCTTCGTTTCTTTTTGAAAACGATTACCGTTTCTCCTTTCAAGTGCTCAACTACTTCTGCAGTTACACTCGCACCTTCTATAGCTGGGGCGCCTAGAGTAATTGTTCCATCATTGTCAATTAAAAGTACTTTGTCGAAAGTTATTTTCGAACCAGCCTCTGAATCTAAACGGTGAACAAAAACCTTTTGGTCTTTTTGCACTTTAAATTGCTGCCCTGCTATCTCTACAATTGCGTACATATAGCTATTTTTAAATTATAATTCTTACTAAAAAATTGGACGACAAAGGTAGCATTTTAATATTATATCGCAAGTTTTTCTTTAGAATTCTTTCTATTTCTTTGTTTTTCTCTTAATTGAGGCAAATAATTGGCAATAAAAACGCCTATAAGTATTATGAACATTGCAATTATTTGAATAAAATTAATTGATTCCTTGACCATAAATCCTATTAAAACGGCAACAATAGGAATCAAATATGTAACGCTACTTGCGAATAAGGTGGAGGAATTCGCTATCACGCCGTTAAAAATAATTACGGCAAAAGCTGTTCCAACGATTCCAAGAATTGCAATGTACCCAAATGCGCTTAAACTATCTGGATGATTGTAAAATGGTTTTTGCACCTGAAATACAAATAACGCAACAATTGATGGAATGAAAATGGTAAAGAATGCAAGTGAAGTGATTTCAATCGGCTTTAGATGGTTCAATCTGTACTTTATAAGATTTAGGCTGATGCCATATAAAAGAGTCGCTAAAACGATTGCAAGGATGTGCCAGTGTGTTCCTGAATTTGATTCTAAATTTCCGGACGTACTCAACAATACTATCCCAGCTGTTCCGATAAGCACACCAATTAATTGAATAAAAGTGAGACGGTTTTTGAAAAATGCGTAGCCAATTAATAATGTGAATATGGGTGTGAAACTATTCAACATTCCAGCGTAACCAGAACTTACCCCCTTTTCTGCAAATGTAAACAAGAAAGCTGGCACAAAATTTCCGCAAATTCCAGAGCCAAGAAGAACGAACCAAACCATGCTAGATTTTACTTTTGGCAAAGAACGCAGCGCAAAAGGTAACAAAACCAACCCTGCCAAAAACATTCGAATGGCTGCAACTTGACGGTCTGAAAAAATCTCGTTTTTAGCACCATCGAACATACCTTTTTTCATTAAAATGAAAGAACTGCCCCAAATACAAGCAAGCAAAATCAGCATCAGCCAACTTTTGGTTTCTTTTGTCATTTTTAACTAAATATGAGTTTTAATAGTGCAAAATTGCCTAATAATTTCGATAATCATTCCACAAAACACTTCGAATTCCAATGAGCGGGAAATAGCTTGTTTTGCCCGTTAGGTTTGAATATCGAAAGTGATTCTCAATAAATGCATGGAGCTTCATTGGTTTATACACCAAATAATCAAGCGTAAGGATTGCTCTTAGGCTATTAACTCTTCTTCCTTGTGCTGTATAAATTCCATAATCGGAAGGCCTGTTTAGGTATGATTCATAAACATCTGCTCCATAATTGGTTGCTGAAGAATCTCTGTTTGTTCCTTGCAATGAATAAGCAATAAAGGCTTTTGCTGTCCACTTTTTATTTTGCCACTTAACCTCCCCAATGATTTCATGGAAATTACTTCCCAAAGGATGCGCAAGATTTGTGCCTTGATTGCCATAATTGTGAAATTCATCAATGTGCGCATACGTGTAGGGCCTCACATAATTGTATTCGGCACGCACAAACCAATTCCCAATCATTGACTTAAATCTTGATTTATAACCAAATTGTAATCCAAATTTGTTTGCCCACCATTTCGTCTTTTTACGAATTTCGACCAAATTAAATTCATCCATAATGAATTGAGAATACAAGGTATGTTGTTTAAAATGTGCATCCATGGATAAACCAATCAAAACATTATCCGATGATCCTAAGGAATATTCCTGAGGTCGATAAAAGATGACAGGATTCAAATATTCCGCATCATATCCACGATTTAATAAAGTGTCTTTTGGACGAAACATCACCGATTCAAAGATTCCGATATTCAACCATTTTGCGGCATTCAAACTGATGTGGTGCGTTGCACCATTTTTTGAACTGTATTTGGATCCGAATTTTTCTCGCATAAATTGATACATCACGGTATATTCAACTCTCCAAAAGCGGGTTCTGATTTGACCAAATGGAAATGGGTCTCCATAATCACTTAAAAATAACGACCGACTTCCTTCGCCAATAAAATGGTTGTCTAAACCAACTTGAAAATTAAAAAAATCATTCGGAGTGTAACTAACTCTTCCTCGAATGTCGGCATAATACTCTGTTTTTCCTTTTAGTTCTGAATAATAGCTATTTGTGTTGAACACATTATTTGGCTCACCAACACCACCCACTCCAGCGATGCGCGCATACCATTTTTCCGAGGAAAATTCCATTTTTACTCCTGCTCCAGCTCGATAGCCAACAGAATCAGAATAACTGCCATTCAAATCAAGAAGCGGAGTTATTGTAAATATAGCCTTCTTTCCATATCCTTCATTTCCTCTCCAAACTTTTTCGGTTTTTTGCCGAATGAATGGCTTAAGGCTAGAATGAAATTTTATGTTTGCATGATTAATTGAATCATTTGGTAAATCTTCCACTACATAGCCAATGCTCGATTGTGAAAATCCAGTAAATGATACAAAAAGCGCTATGTAGATGATAAATTTCATTAAAAATCAGAATAATGATTTAATAAACCAGTTCGCAACCCAAGACCGAACATGTTCGTAAGTCTTTCAGGCGAAAAATTATCTGAGCGGAGCATCCAATTTCCGAAAAAGGTCAGATTTAATTTTCGATTGAAGCGATACCCGATTTCAAGTTCATTGTGAAAAATTGTTCCTGTCACTAATGGCTTAATCTTTACCGAAGGTAGTAAACTAACATCCGAATAATTAGTCAATGAATAATAAATAGATTTCAAATCAAAATAAAGGCGCTTCCATTCATAATTTGTGCGAAAAACTCCTTCAACAAATCCTTGACCTTTGATGTGGGCAAGCGGTAAATTGTAGTGACTATAATTTAACCTACTTGTTTTGGAAGAATACAAATCATTGGACGCATAATTCAATTCTAATTGTGCGAAAAATTGTTTGATTTTGAATGGTTCTGATAAACGCAATCCTAATTGAGTTCCGATTCCATTTGATTTGTTGTTATAAGCAAGTTGTCCGTAAATTCGAAGGGAATTTGTTGCTGTATAACCAATGTTCAGCCCGAGAATAGAATTTATTTCTGAATCTTTTAAAATAAATGCTCCAATCACAGGAACTGGATTGTAAAATAGGGGATTTGCCCTTTTTGAAGTGATTGAATCTCCGCGTGAATAGATACTTCCTTCGAACAAGGAAATGCTAAGTTTTTTGGTAGCTTGAAATGAAAGATAGTTCACCGCATAGCCCTTTGGTTCATAATACGCCTCTACCGAAGTGCTAGCGGGTTTCCGTAACAAGTTCATTAATTTGCTGCGCAAGTAAACGAACTCCCATTTCGGCAAAAAGCGATAATTAGCCTGAAAATATGGGGAAGAATAGCTGTTGTCCGATAACAGCATTGAACGGTATCCATCTCCAATAAAATGTTGATTATTTCCACCGGATAAAGTCAGAACTTTGAAAGGTTTGTAAATGATATTCCCAATTGCATAAGCATAATCGAAGGCATCTTGCTTAAACACTTTTGTTCTTCCAGCTCCTGGAACAACAGCATTTTGAGTGAAATAAGTAGAATCAGATTTCTTTACGTATAATTCACCATTTGATCTAAAATACCTCGATTGATACATAGGATTGCGAGATTGATTTTCATAGAAACTCGTCGAAAAGGAAAAGTTCTTAAATAAATCTCCTTCAATGACAAAACCACGTGTGTTTTGGAATAGTCTCCGTTTTAAAGTGTCTTCTAGATCTTGCGAATAAGTGAAGTCTAAAACTGGGCTAATTGTTAAATAATAATTTTCTCCTTTAAATTCCAATAAATGCTTTTTAAAAAGTATTTCTGTTATCGTGTAATACTGCTTTGATGTATCAGCGATTTTGTAATTCAAGTTGTATTGGTCTTCACTTACAGGAAAAAATGAATTGCCTGAGTATGCTTCTAAACGAGATCCCGCACTGTACAAATGATCCTTGTAAAAGCTATTCATCGACACAAAATTTTGCTGAGAATGAAGCTGAAAAGCAAAAGCGATAAAGCAATATGTGATTGTACGAACACTAAACATCTGCTAACAAAAATGCCTTGGTTTTTGCAATAAAATGAGGATTGTGCAGATCTTCTTTGTTGTATGTGAGCGATTTTCTAGTTTCAGGATGAATAATCACTCCCCCTAATGCACTTATAATTGCATGTCCAGAAGCCGTGTCCCATTCCATCGTAGGCGCAAATCGAGGATATAAATCTGCTTTCCCTAGTGCTAAATCGATGAATTTTAGTGCTGAACCTTTTTCAATAAATTGAGTTTTGCCAAATTTCACTTGAAGTTCGTGAAAAAAGAGTATGTCTTTTGATGAACTATGCCTTCTAGAAGTAGCAATTGTTATAGGATTATTTATTGGTTTGTTATTGATTTCTTGCCAAGCATCCGAGTTATGAGCATCATTGAAATTAAAAATAAACACTCCAATTTCCTTTCCACCTAAAAGAATCAACTCTTGAACAGGTGAACAAACTATGCCAAAAATCGGTTCGTTCTTTTCCAATAATGCAATGTTTATTGCAAATTCCCCATTACCATTGATAAATTCCTTCGTTCCATCCAAAGGATCAACAAGCCAAAATGAATTCCATGTTTTTCTTTTTTCATAGCTTTCGACATCAATTTCCTCACATATAATGGGAATATTTGATTTTGATAAAAAGCTTGAAATGATTCTTGAAGATGCTAAATCCGCTTCGGTAACAGGAGATCCATCTTTTTTCAATGCCTTATCAAAAGGTTTAGAATAAATGCGCATAATTTCCTTCGATGCTTCAATCGTTGCTTCAATTGCAATAGTGTGATTTATAGAAAGGTTTTGCATTTTTTTAATCAAATATAATACATTCTAAAAAATTGAATATAAAAAAAGACCGCCAAAGCGATCTTTCTAACTTGTACCGATATTAAAATTAGTGTCTTACCATTAATTTTTTAGTTACTGTTCTCTTATTGTCACCTTCGATAGTTACAAAATAAACGCCATTTTTGAAGTCAGCAACACCAATTCTTGAAGTTGCATCAATTTCTTTCGTGTAAACTGTGTTCCCAAGAACGTCAACAATTTTCACTTTCGCACTTTCTATACCCTCTAAAGTTACATTTATATAATCAGACGCTGGGTTTGGAGCAATTGAAATTGCAGCCGACGGCTTAATGTCTTGTGTGGATAGTGTATATGAAAACACAACAAATATAGAATCTTCATAAACTCCAGTATTAGCCTCGGTAACGTAATATTTATATGTTGCTGTTCCTGAAACCGCTAGATTCGGGGTTATAATGGGTTTCAGTTCTGCATCAGCATTTGCGAGACCTTCAATAGTTGCAATTATTGTACCATTTAAAATTGTTGGAGCTGGATCAAAATTTGACGGATCGTGTGGAGTTTGGAAAAAATTGTCTGCTACACTTGTAGAATAACACGTCGGTGGCCAGCATAAATCATCTGTCCAGCCTACTGGGGTGCTTCGAATGCGCGTAATTTTGTATTGCTTGTTCATTCCACTTACATTCTTCACCTTGAAATGGTCTTGCCAAGGTGTAATAGCATTAATCACAGCAGGATCTACCGTAACATATAATGTTGTGCCTGAAATGTCCGTTGTTCCAGAACCTTCATAAATCTCAACTTGAGAAAATGCCAGAAAACTTGATGAGCATAGAAGTACGAAAAGTATGTTTTTTTTCATGTCTTATATTTATTTTTTAACTAGTGAACAAATATTATTCCAACAAATCTAGTGAAATTGAATGAAATAAAAAAGCAAAAGGTGTGTTTTGTTTGGAATCCTAAATTTATTTGATTTACAGTTTAGAAAAAAATCTACTTTGTCCGATTTCAAAACCCGAAAATCTTAGAGAATACATGAAATTAACGCTATTTTAAGATTTAGGAATCCAAGAACAGTTTTGAATATCCTTAGTATTTGTCTGAAAAATTGAATTATATTTGGTCTTTGGCAAGTTTATTGTTTATGCTTCCAATAATAATAGAACTATGAATAAAATATTGACTGTCGTCTTTGCATTATCAACATTTTGCACTTCATTAGCTCAAGATGAAAGGGCAAAATCGGGTGATTCAAAAAAACTTCCGAGCGTTGCGCTTAAGGATATGAACAACAATACAGTAAACACCTCGGAATTAGGTTTTGATGGACCTGTGGTAATTAGTTTTTGGGCAACCTGGTGCGCACCTTGTAAAAGAGAATTAAATACGATTCATGATTTATACGCGGACTGGCAAGAAGAAACAGGAGTAAATTTGGTTGCTGTATCCGTAGATGATGAGAAAACCAAAAACTCTGTTCCTGTTTATGTCAATGGTAAAGGATGGGAGTATTTAGTTTTGATGGATCCGAATGGTGATTTCAAAAGAGCCATGGGGGTAAATAATGTGCCTCACACATTTTTAGTGGACAAAGACGGTACGATTGTTTATTCACACAACAATTATGCCCCGGGAGATGAAGATCATTTGTACGAGGAAATTCTTAAGCTAACTAAGAAATAAGAGTGCCCTCAGTTTGTGTTTATGCACCAGAAATGGTGCTTTTATATTTTTATGAAAAAATCACTTTTACTTATTGTTTCGATACTCGGAACGGCTTTTTCGTTTGGTCAACTAGATAAAGGTAATTTTACTGGAAATCTTGAGTCAATTTTTCAATATTTGAATGAAGATTCGCTTATTGGTGCTGACCAACCTCCTTCTAAAGGACTTTTAAACTCCTACATGAATGTTTTTTATACGCATGGAAATTTTAAAGCTGGACTTCGTTTTGAATCATATTTACCAAGAATTCAAGGTTATCCAAATAATTTTGATGGAACGGGAATCGGAATGAGGTATGTTGGATATGCGAATGATTTTATTGATGTTACTGTAGGTAATTTCTATGAGCAATTTGGCACTGGTTTGGCGCTTCGAGTTTACGAAGATAGACCCTTGGGTTATGACAGCATGCTAGATGGTGTAAAAGTGAAAATCACTCCTTACAAAGGAATTGCGCTTAAGGGAGTTTATGGTTATCAACGTCTTGGTTTCATTTCTGGAAGACTAGATTACAGCCCAGGAATTGTGCGGGGTTTTGATGCGGAAATTCACCTTAATGAAACATTTGCAAAATTGGCGGATAAAAAATTAGATTTAACGCTTGGTGGTTCATTTGTGAGTAAATATCAAAAAGATGATAATCCAGATTTAGTGCTGCCAGAGAATGTTGGTTCTTATGGTGGTCGCTTAAAAATGCGATATACTCGCTTTACCCTAGAAGGTGAATATATAATTAAAGAACAAGATCCTTCTGCAGATAACGGAAATATTTATAATTATGGTCATGCCACAGTAATTAATGCAGGCTATTCTCAAAAAGGTTTGGGAATTTTGCTCTCAGCAAAGTCTGTTGATAATATGAGTTATCGCTCAGATAGAAATCAACAGTTACAAAATGTATTGATTAATTATTTGCCATCCATGAACAAAACGCATACATACAATCTAGTTTCATCTTTGTATCCTTATGCTACTCAACCTACTGGCGAGATTGCATTTCAGGCAGACTTGCTCTGGACGATTAAAAAAGGGTCTGCTGTTGGTGGTAAATACGGAACATCAATAAGTGTGAATTATTCCGCCGCTTTCCGGCCAACACGACATACATCCGGAATCAATTTATCTGATTCAACAGGAATTGCATACAGAACGTCACCCTTTGATATGAGTGATAGCTTACTTTGGAGAGATTTTAATGTAAATATTTCAAAAAAGTTTACAAAAAATTTCAACATGATTGTAAGTTATTATAATATTGTATTGAATAATGACATCGCCACCGTAACGAAAGTGAAGGGAAATATTTATACGAATACATTTATTGTGGAAGCTGGATTTAAATTCAAAAATAAATCATCATTACGAATTGAAGCGCAATATATGTTGGTAAATCGGGTTGATTCTTTAGAAAATCGGGTTCCGATAGGGACGGCTGGTTCTACAGGAACAGATTTTGGTGATTGGGCAACAGGTGTAAGTGAATATACAATTAACTCAAATTGGTTCGTGAGTATTATGAATCAATACAACTTAGGCAGTGCAAGACACGGCTCAGAGCATCATCCTTATTTGACCGTTGGTTTTGTAAAAGATGCAACACGTTTAACTGCTTCTTATGGTCGTCAGCGCGCAGGGATGTTTTGTGTAGGTGGTGTATGCCGACCTGTGCCAGCCTCCAATGGTTTAACCTTGTCAATTACTCATAGTTTTTAAATTTAAATAATATGAAAACAAAACTTTTTTTCGGATTACTAATTCTTGTATCGTTTATAACATCTTCTTGTGATAAGGTGGAGAATATATACAGCCCAGCAGTTATAACAGCATTGGACACAACGCTTTATGACGGAACATGGAGCGAGTATCTAGAAAATGAATGGCCTGATTTTGCGACATTAACAGCTTCTTCAATGAGAAATGCGATTATTGAAGATTACACAGGGCACAATTGTTCCAACTGTCCAAGTGCGGCATCAATTGCTCATGCCTTGCATGAAGCAAACCCAGAACGTGTGTTTATTGCTTCTGTTCATTCTGGTCCATTAGGGATGAGTAATTTCCAGCAAGTTACTTCTCAATACAACGTAGATTTTACCAATTCGAACAGCTTAGAGCTCGGCACTTTTTTTGGCAATCTTCCTGGAAGTGGGTTTCTAGGCAATCCTTCGGGAACGGCAAATAGATTAATAGCAAGCACAATTTTTTACCCTTCCGCTGGTTGGGGACCGAAATCAAGCGAGGTTCTTGCTTCAACTTTAAAAGTAGCGATAAAATCAAAGTTGAATTATTTCGCAAGTACAAAAGGTGCGTTCATTCATACTGAAGTTGAATTGCTCGACGCTTCTATTTCCAATGAATTAGCAATGACAGTATATTTACTTCAAGACTCGATGGTGGCACCTCAAAATGTTTCATCCATATTTACACCAAATTACGTGCATAGGGATATTCACCGAAAAAACATATCAGGGCAAACTTTTGGTCGCACCTTGAATGCATCAGTGCTAAATGAAAATGGAAGATATTATTTAGATTATAGTTTTGTTGTGCCAAATCAACTCGCACCAGCCGGCGGATCGGGCACTTTTGATGCTTCTAACATGCATGTTCTTATTTATGTTTTCGACAAAGTGACGTATGAAATTTACCAAGTAGTAAAAGAAAAGTTCATTTAACAACATGATTTCAAATACGTTACATTTAATTTGTACTTTTTTAAAATATTTTAACAGTATCATTTAAACTATTTTTGAAACTTTCTCGTTAAATTAGATAAATATTTAAATTTGATGAAATGGTAGAGCTCACAAAGAAAATTCTAAAAAAAGTAAGTTTTGATGCCTTTTTATTTCAAAAAGAACTAAACAAAGCCTTAAAATGGATTACAGACGCAGATGAAGTGCAACGATTTAGAGTATGGTGTATTGTTGAATTCGGCTCCACTTACCCAACAATAATCAAAAGCACTTTCGGCGCACATCGCTTAAAAGAAGCTTAATTATAAACCTGTGGGGAGCAACTAGCTCCCTTTTTTTTGGTTTAAACTTTGGTTATGATTTCTTTATTCGTAACCCAAATCATCAGAGAAAATTGAGGCATTTTGAAAATTCCAAATTCAAGACTGCCAAAAGCAACCGTCCTTCTGCCATTCAAGAGCAGCGCACCGAGTTAGGGTTTTCATTGGTCTAATTCTGAATTTGAAATTCATTTACCTCAATTACAGTCGGAAATTTGGATTGTTTTTTCTTTAAAGAATAATTTAAATAAATCAATAATCCTATCAAGACAATCACATAAAATGTGATTTTCAGTAAATACCATTTCTTAAATTTTGGTAGCTGATGTTTTTTGAAATCTATGTTTCGTTTTTCTTCCATGTACGCACGTTAAAATTAACTCAAATTATTTTACCTTTGCCCACAATGACCTTGAATAAAAATATTCTTGTTACAGGCGGTGCTGGATTCATAGGGTCACACACCGTCATTAAATTAATTGAGCTAGGCTTTTCACCTTATATTCTTGACGATTTTAGAAACTCCGAACGAAAAGTAATTGATCGAATAGAAAAATTAACAGGAGTAAAACCACCCGTTTTCTCAATCGATATTTCTGATAAAGACCTTCTAAACAACAAATTAAAAGGAATCCAATTTGCAGGTGTTATTCATTTTGCTGCATATAAAGCGGTGGGTGAGTCAGTTGCTGAACCTTTAAAATATTATAGAAATAACATTCTTGGATTACTTAATATTGTTGAGTTTTGTGAAGAAAACAACATTCTTAATTTAGTTTTTTCATCTTCGTGCACCGTTTATGGTGAACCTGAAAATGAAAAATGTGTTTCTGAAGATGCAAACACAAAAAATCCAAACTCACCTTACGGTTTTACTAAAGTTGTAGGAGAACAATTATTGAGAGACGTGCATCAAAGTGGAGCGAAACTTAAAGCACTAAGTCTTCGTTATTTTAATCCAATTGGTGCTCATCCAAGCGGATTAATAGGTGAATTGCCTATTGGTAAACCGAATAATCTCATTCCTTATGTAACTCAGACTGGAGCAGGTATTTTAGAAAAATTAACCATTTATGGGCATGATTATCCAACGGAAGATGGAACATGCAAAAGAGATTATATTCATGTATGCGATTTAGCGGATGCACATCTTAAAGGTTTGGATTTTTTAATGAATCGAAACAAACCGCTTATAGAATTTGTAAATGTTGGCACGGGAGAGGGAACATCAACCTTGGAGGTCGTTAAAATATTTGAGCGAATTTCGGGAAAAAAGCTAAACTGGGTGTATGGGCCAAGAAGAGATGGCGATGTTGCAGAAATATTTAGCTCATCAGAAAGATCATTGAGTCTGTTAGGATGGAAGGCTGAATTAAACACAGAAGATGCAATCAAAGATGCGTGGAATTGGCAACTAAAGCAAAATGATGAAGTTTAGATTTCTTATAATTATACTAATTTTTAGTTATTCGGCTCACGCACAATACGATTCTGAAGGTGAAAACAAGTCAAGGTTCAGGCCGGGAATGTTTTGGTTTTTAACAGGTTATCATCCAGCAAAACCAGAAATAGCGAGAAAGTATGATCGACTTATTTTTGATGTGACTTATAATGATTGGACTGGAGGGAAAAAAGCATTTCAAAATCATTGGGCTTCCATGGGCTTGAACACGAATATTATGTTCGATGTTCCGCTTGTTAAAAAGGATCTAATCTCACTCGGAATTGGCGCTTGCTATGGCTTTCAAACGATTAGACACAATCAACTTACTTCAAGTTTAGAAGGTAACAATTTCACTAAAATTGAACAAGATTTAACGAATTCTTTCAAACGAAACAGTTTGATCGGTCACCAAATTGCACTACCTGTAGAACTGAGATTTAGAACGAAAGGTTGGCGTCATGTCAAGTTTCATATCGGCGCAAAAATTGGTTTTCAAGCTGGATTATACACAAAAACACGTTTCTTGAATGGTGAATCCCCAAAAAAACTTAAAACATCATTTAACGATCCAAACCGATTGGTTTATTCCTTTCATGCACGCCTTGGAATTAGGAACTGGGCACTTTTTGGCTCTTATAACTTCAATAAGGTTTTTACAAATGAACAAAGTACTTCACTGAATTTGTTTCAAATCGGATTAAGCGTTTCCTTATTTTAAAAAACTTAGCAATGTTTATAGATACACATACTCATTTATTCACAAATGCTTTCGATGAAGACAGAAAACTTGTTGTAGAAAAAGCAATTTCGATGGGTGTAAGCAAAATGCTCTTACCGAATATTGATGTTGAATCCATTTCAAAAGTTTTTGAATTAAGCAAAGCATTTCCCACAAATTGCTTCCCAATGATGGGTTTGCACCCAAGTTCTGTTGGCTCAACTATTGAAAAGGATTTGGCAATAATTAAAGAAGCTTTGTATTCAAATAAATGCGTTGCAGTTGGCGAAATTGGTATGGATTTGTATTGGGACAAAACATTTATTGAAGAACAAAAACATGCTTTTAGAACTCAAATTGCTTGGGCGAAGGAATTAAACTTACCCATTGTAATTCATGCGAGAGATGCTTTTGATGAAAT